>VFSW01000057.1_pt1 | contig 126528 bp, 148 predicted proteins | sample 5358111 | NCBI WGS metagenome assembly VFSW01 (sample SAMN11554181, study PRJNA540505) | mine drainage metagenome | isolation source: sediment from site ElyBrook_90M | place: USA: Ely Copper Mine, Vershire, VT | collected 2017 | reverse complement strand
TGCAGGGGGTGAGATTTGAACTCACGAAGGCGCTAAGCCACAGGATCTTAAGTCCTGCGCATTTTTCTGTGGCGTTGTGCCAGACCAGACTCTGCCACCCCTGCTTTGAATGATTAATTAACTTACAAAAAGATATTAATTAGGCATACATCGATGGTCCTGCATCGTCTCCGACCGCTTTTTTGTGGGCTTCCTGTATTTCCCTGTTTTTCTTAAGGACCTCCTTTATTTTTGCCTCCACCTCCTTGGCTTCGCGGTCAAGTTCTTTTATGTCAACATTAAGGTCGATAAGCTTGTTGAGGCTCATTATTGCGAGTTCTGCGTATTTCGGATCCAGTATGTTTGGATCCACAGGTACTAGGATGCTTATATCTGGCACGCCTTCGCCCATAGTCTTGAGCATGAGCATTGCGTTTATTCCTGTTGCAACCCCCTCGCCCACAGTCTTCATGCCTGCCTTTTGTGATTCCTTCTTTAAGGCGTCATTGGAGGTTATAGCAAAAACAACCTGCGAATCCTGATCCTGCTGTTGTGAAGGGATTCCGCCTATGGATATGATTTTGGATATTCCGTTTTCCTTTATGAAGCCGTAGACGCTTTCCACCATCTCATATGTAAGATCCAGAGGTATGGCAAACTCGGCGAGTATGGTAACGACTTTTGTCCTATCGTGCACATATACCCTAATGGCGGGGAGTGGTTTCTCCCCGTGTATCGCGATAAGCGGTGGGAACCTGTCGCTTTCAAGATAGCCGATGTATTTCATCGGTAGCTTCTCTATAATGTAGCTTATTGTCATTGGGCCAACAAGACCGGCCCCCGGAAATCCTTCCAAAAAGGTATATTCCTTCAGGTCCACTTTCTCGAACAGGTTTATCTTGATCATATAATTCAAATATAAAATGTAGGCAACATTATAAGCTGTTTCGTGTGCCCTTTGCACCAAAAGCCCTTTTTATACGACGATAAAACGACGATAGATATTTAATACTATACTGGTATATTAAAATCGAAGGTGAACTTTATGGCAGAAAGAATAGGAAGAGAAAAGCTATCTAGGGAGGATGGGTACTTGTACTACCTAGGGAAGGATGGATTTGTGTGGAGGACGCCAATGAAGACGAATTCACGCGGAAGAAAGGCGAAGGTCGGAAGCGAGAAGGTAAAGAGGGAAACTGGTTTCCTTTATTTCTTGGACAAGTCCGGCTATGTCTCAAGGGCGAAAATGAACCGAAAGGGACGCTGATCCATTTTTAATTTTTTATTTTTGTTTTCTTTTTTTATAATACTATTCTAGTGCTAGTTTTTACCTTGTTATTTTTTATAAAACCGGCTGGGAGTTCTATCGCATATTTTGCTTGTTTTTTGTGAGAATATGTTTTAAAGTCGAGGATTCCCGATGCAGGCGGCAGGTTGCTTTTGAAATCGATTATGTGCTTTTTTTCATCCAGCCATATGATGTCTATCGAAAATTTCATGCCTCGCATCCAAACCGGGAAGGTTGCTTCATGGGGGAATATGAAAAGCATGCATTCTTTTCCATTCAATCTCTCCCTTCCTGATAGTCCCCTCGCCCGCTTCGCCATTGAATCTGCAATGATGGCCTTTAGCGCCCTATTGCCTATTTGAATCGTCTTTGTCTCGTATTCCATGGAGCCACTACTTTGAAACCGACAGGCTCTGCTCTCTCATAAACTGCTGGAGATAGAACTTGCTGCCGGAACCCTTGCCGCCCACGCTGCTGCCCTTCCACCCTACAAATGTGTGCAGACCTACGACCGCGCCAGTCGTTGCGCTAGTCTCCCTGTTTATGTAAACCGTACCTGCCTGTATCTTGTCCATGAATTCGTTTATTTCCTTCCTGTTCTCACTGTACAATCCGGCTGTCAATCCGTATTCAACGTCGTTAGCCATGTCCAGGGCCTCTGCAAAGCTCCTGAAGCTCTCTACCGTGAGCACCGGTACGAAAAGCTCCTTCTTAACGAGCTCGTTCTGGTGCATCACCTCGGCTATGGCAGGTTCCACATAGAAGCCGTGCAGGTCGTTGCTCACCCTATTGCCACCGTAGAGCACCCGCCCGAACTTCTTCGCCTTGTCTATGGCATCGATATATGTCTTGTAGGCATTCTCGCTTATCAATGGCCCCATGTACACATCTTTTTGCAAGGGGTTACCTATCTTGAAGGTCCTTACCTTCTCAATCAGCCTGCTTATGAACTCCTCCTTTATCGATTCATGAACATATACGCGCGAGCACGCACTGCATTTCTGGCCGTCAAAGCCGAAGGCTGCACTGGCAATGCCCTGGATTGCATGGTCAAGATTTGCATTCTTTGAGACTATAGCAGGGTTCTTTCCACCCATCTCAATTATAAACGCCTTCTGCTGACCCAGCCCATAGCTTTTGGTTATCATGCCCGTGCCGACAGCTCTGGACCCGGTGAAGACTATTCCGGATACATCCTTGTTGACGACAAGCTCATCGCCGACCTCCGAACCTGGCCCTGATACGTAGTTGAAGACCCCGTCTGGTATGCCCGCCTCCTTCAGGTATTCATATATTTTAAGTCCGGTAAGAAGGGTCATGCTATCCGATGCGGATGGTTTAAACACAACCGTATTTCCAGTTAGCATCGCGCCGGTGCTCATGCCTACGGATATTGAGACCGGGAAGTTGAACGGCGCTATTACCCCGAAGACACCCATCGGCTCCATCCTTATAGTCACTTTCTCTGACCTGGAAGAAGGTGCCCCCTGGAACCCCGCAGAGACCTTCGCGGTACTCTCCCTCTCCATGGTCCTCCTCGTATATCCTTTATTGTTCTCGAGATCTATCGCATAATAACGCATGAAGTCTATGGCCTCATCAACCTCCCCAACGGACTCGTATCTGGACTTGCCGTTTTCGTAGCTGAGTATGGCAGAGAGAAGGAACTTATTCCTTGAGAATATTTCCGCTGCTTTCCTGAACAGTGTGGACCTCTCCTTATAATCGACTTTCTTCCATGTCCAAAATGCGGCCTTCGCGGTTTCTATTGCCTTCCTTGCCTCGCCCCTGCCACCTTTTTGGAAGTAACCTATAATGGCGCCATCTATCGGAGATAGCTCTTTTATCTTGTCCTGGGTCTCCACTGGTTTGCCTTCTATGTAAATGGGATGCGTCTTTCCAAAAAGGTGTTTCGCCTCCACTACGGCTGCGTCGAAAAGGGCATCGAAATCTTCCTCCTTCCCGGCCTCCACAAAGCGTCTGTACGTATACTCATTCTTAAACTCGGACCTGACCAAATAAACACCGGAGATGATGAATACGATGAATACAGTGAATACAAAACGCACTTAAGGAATAATAAAGTAGATGTTGCACATTTTGAAGTGCCTATACCATAACGGAAGATATGCTTTTTAAAGCCTAATGCATAAATACCATAGAATATAACTGAGTTATAGCTATCCTTAGGAATGTTTATGGCAGACGAAAATCTGAAGGCCGTGCTTGAACAGCAGAGCGGCGAGTACAAGGACATGTATGGCTTTAGTGACGACATTGAATACGAGTTCAAGACTGATAAGGGGCTCTCTGAAAAAATAGTCAAGCAGATTTCAAATTTCAAGAAAGAGCCGGAGTGGATGACGGAAAAAAGGGTCACTGGCTATAGGGTGTTTGAAAAGAAGCCTATGCCGACCTGGGGAGGGGATCTCAGCCACATAGACTTCAACGATGTTTATTACTACCTTAAGCCAAAGGGCAAGAAGGAGGACTCTTGGGACAAGGTCCCAGAAGAGATAAAGAGGACGTTCGACAAGCTCGGGATACCGGAGGCTGAAAGAAAGTTTTTCTCCGGCGCCGAGATTCAATACGATTCCGAGGTTGTTTACGGGCATGTCAAAAAGGAGCTGGAAAAGGACGGCGTAATATTCACGGACATGGATACGGCAATAAAGAAATACCCGGAGTTAGTGAAGAAGTACTTCGGCACAGTAATTCCGCCCACGGACAACAAGTTCGCTGCACTGAACACCGCAGTCTTTAGCGGGGGTAGCTTCATCTACGTGCCGAAGGGCGTGAAGGTTGCGATGCCACTGCAGGCATATTTCAGGATCAACGCGGAGAAGGCGGGCCAGTTTGAAAGGACGCTTATAGTCGCAGATGAGGGTGCTGATGTCACATACATCGAGGGTTGCACCGCCCCGATCTACATGAGCTCTTCGCTACACGCGGCGGTCGTTGAGCTGGTCGCGCACAAGGACGCGCACATCAGATACGTAACAATACAGAACTGGTCAAAAAATGTCTATAATCTTGTGACACAGCGTGCTTATGCATACGAAAATGCACGCGTGGAATGGATTGACGGGAACATCGGTAGCAGACTCAACATGAAATACCCTAGCGTGTATCTCAAAGGAGAGGGCGCGCAGGGCGAAGTGCTTTCGATTGCTATTGCGGGCGAAGGGCAGGTTCAAGACTCTGGTGGCAAAATCTATCACCTTGCATCAAACACCTCCTCTAAAATAATATCGAAGAGTGTGTCAAAAGGATCGGGGGTGGCTTCCTATAGGGGGCTTCTCCATATTGCAAAAGACGCAGCCAATGTAAAGTCAAATGTAAAGTGCGATGCCCTTCTTCTTGACGAGAATGCAAAAACAAATACATACCCATACATGCAGGTGCATAGGGAGGACGCAACCATAACGCATGAAGCCACGGTTGGAAAGATTGGAGAGGAACAGCTGTTCTATCTGATGTCCAGAGGGCTTAGTGAAGATGACGCTACAGCAACAATAGTTTTGGGATTCATAGAGGATCTTGCCAAAGTTCTGCCGATGGAGTATTCTCTAGAGCTAAAAAGACTAATAAAACTCGATACTTCCGGAGGAGTAGGTTAATAGGGGAGCTGATTGGAGCAATATCGATCGTTCAATGCTGAGGCACTAGAGCTATCGAAGAGTCTGCCAGAGGAACAGAGCGAACTCTACAAAAAATACTATATTCCAATGCCTTTCGAGGAATTTGTTGAAAAGATTGATCAAAAGGACGGGAGGGACGAGGAAAAATTGCTAGCGGACTATTCTAAGATTGTATCTGAAAACCTTGGAATAAAATTCGACTACGTCGTCGGTAGTACCAGAAACATATCAAACGGTAGAAACGACTTCGTAAAAATCGTAGAAATTGGTGATTTGACAGAAGAGCACCTGAGAGGGAAAATGTTCAAGAACACTGACGACAAAGCCGTGGCCTTCGTGCACGCATATTCAAGAAAAATAATATTTATTGATGTGCCGGATGGCAAAGATGTCGACCTTAATATTCTTTTTGCAAATACTGATACGCCATTGGTATCTCAGGTGTTGATAAAAACAGGGAGGGAATCGACACTCAACCTTTTCGAATGGTTCGGATCTAAAGCGGGGTCGGCTTCGCTATCGGCGGTGATGCACGAGATAAAAATAGGAAGCTATGGAAAGGCTGAGATCAACCTTGTTCATAATGAAGACGCCAACACCCAAGTATTAGGATTTTCAAAGGGTAGTGTAGCCGACAATGGCCATCTCAAAATAAATTATGTTTATAACGGAGGCGTGAATTCCAGGATAAAGAACGAGATACGCACCGAAGGATATGGCGCGAAGAGCAATGTAATAGAAATAGTGATGGGGTCTGGTGATCAGAAATTCGATCTTAGCACCAGAATTACGAATGTTGGAAAGGACACGATATCTGATCTTGAGTCAAAGGCTGTTCTCACGGATAAAACGGTGTGCCTGCTTAAGGGGTTTGCAAAGATAGAGGATACTGCTAGCGGATCTAGGTCTTTCGTGAATGAGCGCGGCATCCTGCTTGATAAAAGGGCTTACATAAGCTCGATTCCTGGAATGTCAATAGACAACAGCAATGTAAAAGCCACACACTCATCTGCAACCGCCCCGGTCGATGAGGAATTGCTGTTTTATCTTATGGCCAGGGGAATTGATGCCAAGAGCGCACAAAAACTGCTTGTTTCTGGATTCTTCTCGAACAGCATAGCGAAAATTGGGAGCGCATTGGTCAAAAGCGCGATCGTATCATTGATGAATGAAAAGATCAATACAAAGCGCTTTGGGGACATTCCAAAAATAGACATAAGCAGTATATGGTTTGACCCTAAGGCTATCGCCGCGCAAGGAATGTTTGAAGGACACCATAAATATAGGGACGGATAAAGTGAGTTTTGCATGAGAACAGAATATGAAAATATGGTTAGGGAATTCCTACCTGCCCTTAGGGCAAGCGCGGCGAGGAAAATGCAGCGCGAATACAATCTAAACCAGGTGAAAATTGCAAGCCTCCTCGGCACAACACAGGCCGCAGTGAGCAAGTATTTAAGTAGAAGCTATTCGCCGGGGGTCAAAAAAATCGAAAAAACGCTGGACGATGCGGAGGTTTCTGAATTCATAAAAGCAATGATGGCGAAGAAGGGATATGAGGCGCAGCGCACAGTATGCAAAATGTGTGCGAGAAACCTCAGCTTCAAGTGCGGACTGATGATCAAGTGATGATATGATATTGGATATAAAAGATTTGTGCGTTTCTGCAGCGGGGAAGGAGATAGTGAAGGGAGTCAACCTGAAGATAAAGGAGGGGGAGTTCCATGTCATTATGGGACCGAACGGCTGCGGAAAGACGACTCTCGCAAAGGCAATAATGGGGCATCCCGGAGTAAAGGTGACAAAGGGGGATATCGTTGTCGACAAGCAGAGTATACTGGGACTTTCTCCTGATAAGCGCGCAAGACTCGGACTGTTCTTGCAGTTCCAGAACCCTGTTGAGATTGAGGGTGTCGGGTTCGTTAACTTCCTCAGGGCCGCAAAAGAATCTCAAACGAACAACACAGCTGACATAAAGGAGTTCATGGGAGAAATCCGTGGCTATACGGAAAAATTGGCAATAACAAACGGGATAATTGGACGTTCACTCAATCATGGCTTCTCCGGAGGGGAAAAGAAAAAGGCGGAGGTGCTTCAGATGGCGATACTTAAGCCAAAGCTTGCTGTGCTTGATGAACCAGATTCGGGACTGGACATAGATGCGGTGAAAGCCGTAGCAAAAAACATAAACGAGATTGCAAAAAAGGAAAAAATGGGCCTACTGGTGATAACGCACTATAACAGAATACTCAGCTATATGGATCCGCAGTTCATACATGTGATGGTTGACGGGAAGATAGTGGCGGACGGAGGGAAAGAACTCGTACATAAGCTGGAAAAGGACGGTTACGATTCTTTTGTAAAGGCGCAAAACGACAAGAAATGAGTGTCATGGCACTAGATGTTGAAAAAATAAGAAAGGACTTTCCAATCCTCGACATAAAAATGAATGGAAAGCCGCTTGTTTACCTTGACAGCGCAGCAACTTCACAAAAACCAAAAAAGGTGATAGCTGCAATATCAAAATTTTACAAAAGATATAACGCGAATATTCATCGTGGGGTCTATCAGATTTCGGTGAAAGCTACAGAAGAATATGAGAAGTCGAAGAAAAAGGTTGCCTCCTTCATAAATTCTGAATCGTTTGAAGAGATCGTATATACAAGAAACACGACCGAGTCGATAAACGTGGTTGCACTTGGCTGGGGCGAACAGAACATACGAAAGGGCGATCATATATTGATATCCGAGATGGAGCACCATAGCAACATCATACCTTGGCAGATTCTCGCAAAAAAGAAGGGGGCAGTGTTAGACTACATAAAGGTGGATAGGAAGACGGCGCATTTGGATGAAGCAAGCATTGAAGATCAATTGGCAAAATCGCCCAAGCTTGTTTCGATTGCGCAGTGCTCCAATGTTCTTGGAACAATAAATGATGTTAAGAGGATAGCCGGGCAGGCGCACAAAATGGGCGCGCTCGTTCTTGCTGACGCGGCGCAATCGGTGCCGCACATGCCTGTGGACGTCAGGGACCTGGATGTTGACTTCTTTGCATTTTCTGGGCATAAAATGCTGGGGCCGACGGGAATAGGGGTATTGTATGCGAAAAGGATACTGCTCGAGCAGATGCCGCCAGTATTTGGAGGGGGGGACATGATTAGGAGTGTTGATTTTCTGGATTTTACTCCCAATGAGCTTCCGTGGAAGTTTGAGGCGGGAACAAGTAACATAGAGGGAGGTATCGGCCTAGGTGTTGCGATAGATTACCTTAAGAAATATAGGATGGCAGACATAAGGAAACATGAAACCGAGATCACAAAATATGCCTTGGAGCGGCTTGGTAATGCGAACATTAACGTTTTTGGCCCGGATATAAAAGACACGGACTCCAGAACCGGGGTGATATCTTTTGAGGTTCCTGGCGTGCATCCCCACGATGTAGCAGCAATCTTGGACAGCGAAGGAGTTGCAATAAGGGCGGGGCATCATTGCGCAATGCCGTTGGTCGTCAACGTGCTTGGTAAAACGGCCGTATCGAGAATGAGCTTCTACTTATACAACAATCAAAACGATATTGATGTTGCGATCGGCGCGCTGGATAAGGTAAGGGATAAATTCAGGCACAGTAGAGGATAGATTTTAGGTGAATATTTTGGGAATGGATATTTATGCCGAGGAGATTATATCGCACTACGAGCACCCACACAACAAGGGAAGGCTGGATAGCTCGAGCGCAAGCTTCCATGAACTCAACCCCCTCTGCGGGGATGAAATCACAATCTACCTGAAGATCGAGAAGGGCGCTGTAGCAGATGTAAAGTTTGATGGAGAGGGATGCGCGATAAGTATCGGCAGTGCCAGCATGCTCACAGATGAGCTGAAGGGGATGAAGATATCCGATATAGAGAAAATGGGAGTCAAGAACGTAGTGGAGCTGCTTGGCATAGACCCGGGGCCCGCGAGGTTGAAGTGCGCCACGCTATCCCTGAAGGCCACGCAAAAAGCACTACAGACATACCAGAAGGATGCTAAGAAGTAGACTAGCCGGTGCCGATTACAGTAATCTTGTCTCCTGGCGCTATTGCCTGGTTTGGAGATGTCTCCAATACGGAGATTCCCACATGGCATATGTTCTGCACCGAATACGGGGTTGCATTGGCTTCGTAAATAACCGTGCCATTCTGTGATATCCATACCTGCTTCAGCGGAATCTCTGTATTTTCCATCCAGAAGCAGTAATCAGAAGTGTTCTGGAACTGAAATAGCATGCCAAGGCAGGGAGAATGCGCAGCGCAATCGCCCAAAGAGGTCTGGTTCATGTAGCCTAGCTCCTGCTGGTAAAGATTCTGTGCTATGTAAACATAGTACATTGATGTGGTGTTGCCATGCGTTATCGCTATCCTGGTAACGTTAAATGTCTTGTCCAGGGGGCTCACCGCTGGTGCCTGTCCTATGCGAAAGTACAATGCTACGAACAGAATGGCCAGGGCTATTGCAACTACTATAAAGTATTTATCCCTGCTATCGTTCTTCATCTTTCCACAAAATAGCCCCAACCGGATTCGAACCGGTGTAAACGGGTCCAAAGCCCGCTATCCTTGGCCACTAGATGATGGGGCTATAAGAAGCTTATTATTTGTTGTTTTGAATCATTATTAAAGTTTTCATTATGCGATCCGCAGATATCATAACTTTGATAAGGACGCTTCTGGTTTTCCCGATAGCGTATGCTATATTGGTGAAATATAATCCATGGATAACGATCCTGCTTATAATCATCATGTTCGTGATGGACGCGCTTGATGGATATGCGGCTTTGTATGAGGCAAGCAAAGGTAGACTAGACATCTTGACATATTTCAAAGGGAGCTTGGGAGATGCTGATGCAAAGGAAATGGTGGGTCGTTACAAAAAGGGATACAAAAGCTCAATATACGGTCCAAGAATCGATATTGCCGGGGACAGAGTAACGGAGTATGTCTTTTGGATAGTCTTTGTATATGTCAACATTGTCCCGTTGTTCGTTTTGTTCCTGATAGTGTTACGCCATTCATTTGTTGACGCCATAATGGGGGCGAAGGGGACATCGTCCAAAACAAAGAGCGCATTTGCCCGCATAGTATATTCATCGCCACTAGGCAGGGGAGGTATTGCCGTAGTAAAAGTAGTTACTTTTTCATATCTTGTCCTGGTCTATGCTTCAGGTTATCCAATTATTGTAGGATATGTGCTTGTTACCATTCTTGTAGGTTATATACTCCTGCGCGGAATATCCGAGCTTTATGAAAATTTGGTAGCGTAATTCATGCAGGGCTTCTTGCAATCGATCTCGGCTGCGAATTCTGACGCGGTCTTTCCGTTTTCAGTCTTTCGGTGAAGTTCGTGCAATTCGCATCCTCACCGAATTTCCTAAGCAAATCTGGTATCGAACCGTCGTACAATCTTGAACCTTTCTTGTCGACTCCAATAAACCTGATCTCCGGAGTGCCTGCTTCAAGCAGCGTACTGAATGTTGCCCTAAGGTTTGTAAGGAATGGTATTGCTTCCTTGCCCGCGAAGAATTCCGGAACGACGCCCACAAAGATCTTGTAATCCCTTCCGTTGTAGCCGCCCTCTTCATTAGAACAAGCAATAGCAAATGCTTCCGGGCTATGGCCCTCTCTGAACCAGCTTTCCATTGGGAAGCCCCCTTGCACTTTTCCATCGAATGTTCCAAGAGCGGCTCCATCGAGCCTGAGGAGTTTTCCGCTCGTGTCAATCCTGACACCGAGATCCGCGTATCTAATGGCTGTCCTTATAACCGGCTCTGCGTCGGACTCGCTTTGCATCGTTTCGACTGTTGGAGTGTATGGTTTTCCTAATCTCGGTTCCGAATTTGTCAATGGCCTGAGGTCCATGTCCTTCTGGCTCGGATATGTCTCAAAAGGAGAGGGTAGGGCGAGTATTTGGCCAACGTTTATCGAACCGTGTACTTTTCCGCCCACATCAACAACAATAATGAGCATGTCTGGGTGCGTCCAGGCCTTCCAATTGCCCCAGCAAGGGAACGGACAACCCGGATAAAGCTGTGGTTTGTCATGGCCTGCATCCTGATATATCTCTATCATTGCACCATTTCCAAAATCACGACACCTGTTTCCTCTGTCATAAGCTCGCATGAGCCCGCGCTCCTCCGCGTGGTTCACGTTATACTCCCAGCCCTCCCTGTTTGTTGCAGGGAACCATTCTTCATTTACCCAGTAGTTGACTCCCACCCTGCTCCTGAAGCTCTGGGCGTGTTTCTCCCTGTGTGTCAGAGTCATCTGTATACCCTTGGCCAGTTCTTCGGCAGATATATCTTCTATTTTCATATGACTCCGAACCCATCCCTGCCAAACCATTAATCCATCCTGATATTTATGGTTTTTGATAATGATAATTTTGCGGCGGGAGAAGGGCATCTTTAAATAGCTTTATTTTAGAATTAGATAGAATAAGTGATTGGATGATAACAGGATTCACAATATCTAACATACAGGGAAAAATTGAGGCTGGGGAGCTGGCAAAGCAGAGGTTTCCGAAGCTCAACATCAGTCTTGACGCAGTGAATGCAGAGAGCACGAAGATCAGGGTGGACTACACATTTATAGCGGACTATTTCGACAGCGATGCAAAGGATGCGAAGAGCGTAGGCCAGCTAAAGCTTGGCGGCCTGGTGGAGCTCTCAGAGTCCAAGGAAAATACAGCAAGCATAATGAAGAGATGGCAGGAGAAAAAGACCTTGCCAATCGAAGTGGCTGAAGAGATAATCAACGGATTGAACTTCAGGTGCAGCGCTACCGGGACTCTGGTCGCATATGCTCTTGGTCTTATACCTCCTCTTGTAATAAGCACCACCAAGATACAGGAAGGGAAGTGAATTATCTTCTTTTCGGCTCGGCGGTGGTCTGGTTTGTTTCATCCATAGTTTTTACCAGGAAAATCTTGAACCAGTCCGTTAAGGGCTGCTTTAACTCATTTGATGCATGGAGGCCGCGGAGCAGGTTTGTCACGTTAAATTTGGCCCTTTTGTCGATTTCTGCGGCGTGCTGGCCGTAAATGACCTTCTCCCTTTCGGTCATAAGGTCCTGCGGGGCCTTTCCAGCCAATATTTTTCCCCATATGGTTTCTTTGAATGCTCCTGATACATCTATGTTTATCCGTATTGCCTCTTCCTTTTCTTTTGATGGCATGGAATTAATAGTCCTGTACTTCTCTATTATTTAAGATTTTCCATGCCTTTGTAAATTCCAATATTTTGGGTGTGGCGTTGAGATTGGTAAGGCATTTAAGCTTGCTAAAACAAAAACAATCATGGCTGTTTCTGAGACGGTGAAAAGCATAGAAGGCATAATACTTGACGTAGATTACCTAGGCGCCGGTGACGAGGTTTTCATAAGGCTGTTCATAAAAGGTGCCGACAGGAAGGCTTATGAGGTTCTTGATACGGGATTCAAACCGTACTTTTACTTCGTCCCCAACAGGCATATGAACGATGAGGAGATTCTTGGAATACGTGCACAAGACAATATGACTTTCATAAAAGCGACCGAATTGGTAAGGGAAGACAGGCAAATTCTTGGAAAACCCGTGAACGCGGTCAAGGTTTTCGTGAAAAGCCCGTCCAACGTTCCAAAATTGGCTGGGGCAATGCTCAGGTACGGCGAATGCTATGAGTATGATATTCCTTTCGCAAAAAGATACGTGCTTGACACTGGTCTTTTCCCAATGATGCCGTATGAAATAAAGATTATGGAAAAGAACGGGAAATTTGAACTGAAGTCCATAAAGAAGATGGACAAGAAGTTGGACATACAACCAAACCTGATCTGTTTTGACATTGAGGTTTATAACCCGCTTGCCGCGCCGAGGATCGATGTGGATCCGGTGATAATGATAAGTTATATTTTGTCTTCGGACGGGAAAACAAAGAGCGGAGTGCTTACATTCAAAAAGATAGACAAGCCTTATGTGGAGATTGTGAAGGACGAGGCCGCGTTGCTCAGGCGTTTTATCGAAATAATAAAAGAAAATGAAATAGATATAATAACAGGATACAACTCCGCGAATTTCGACATAAAATACATGCTGGAACGCGCAAGGAGATTGAAGATTGATTTTGACATAAGCAGGTTCGATGGCTATACCAAGTTGGAGCGCCATGGACTGGTGGAAAGGGTCAAGTGTTCCGGAAGGGTCCACATAGACATGTATTTGGTTGTCAAATTTATCGCAATTGTAGGGGCGGCGGAGCACATGCTGAAGCTTAACAGTTACACACTGAAAAATGTTTACGAGGCAATCAGCAAGAACAAAAAGGTCACTGTAGAAAAGAAGGAGATTTGGAAGCTATGGGATGGAAGCAGGGAAGAGCTGGAGTCTCTCGCCGAGTATAACCTGAACGACTCCGAAGCCCTTCTGGAAGTATACAGCACGTTCATACCGATAATGATAGAGCTTTCAAGGACAACGGGAGACATGCCTACCGACGTTGCCGTCTCCACTTCTGGCCAACTAGTGGAATTTACCCTGATGCGCTACTCCCATAACTTCAACGAGCTTATTCCAAATAAACCAAACGATGAAGAAATAGCTCGCAGGGTAACGAATCCGATCGAGGGGGCGTACGTAAAAACCCCCGACCCCGGAATATACGATAATCTTGCGGTGTTTGACTTTCGGGGGCTGTACCCGTCGATAATAATATCGCATAACATAGATCCATCTGCGCTATGCACAGACTGCACAAACTATTACCTCTCGCCCACCGGCGCTAAGTTTGACAAGGACAGGAAATCGATAATCCCAAGCATACTCAAATTGCTCATAGAGCAGAGGACAGATGTAAAGAGGGCTTACAAGAAGAATCCCAACAACATCGAGCTCGGAGCCAGGTCGCAGGCTTTGAAAATAGTGTCAAATTCCTTTTATGGATATCTCGGGTATGCGAGATCGCGCTGGTATTCCAGGGATTGCGCTGGGAGCGTCACCGCGTATGGGCGCCAGTATATCAAGGAGACCATAGCAGCGGCGGAGGAAAAGGGTTTCCAGGTGATTTACAGCGATACTGATTCGATAGTCATGCTGCTCGGCAGCCAGAAGAAGGAGGATACCCTTGCGTTCATGAAGGGAGTAAACTCAGGGCTGCCGGAATTGATGGAGCTCGAGCTCGAGGACTTCTATACAAGAGGAGTGTTTGTGGGCAAGAAGACGGATAAGGAATCCAGGGGGGCGAAGAAGAAATATGCGCTGATAGCGGAATCCGGCCGCATAAAGATACGTGGATTCGAGCTTGTTAGAAGGGACTGGTCGTGGGTTGCCCGCGAAACGCAGAGGCAGGTCCTTGAGGCGATATTGAAAGAGGGGAGCAAAGAGAAAGCAGCGGAGATTGTGAAGGAGGTGGTAAGGCGCCTGAAGGAAGGCAAGTATCCGATAAAGGATCTCGTGATTAACACGCAATTGAGGAAGGGGATTGATTCCTACGATTCTAAGTCTCCGGAGCTCGGTGCTGCAAAGAAGGCGGTGCAGAAAGGACTGAAGACACGCGATGAAGTTGAGCACGCAGTGATAGGATATGTCATAACAAAGCATGGCAATTCAATTTCTGAAAAGGCGGAGCTGCAGGAATTCGCGGTGGATTACGACCCCGACTATTATATAAACCACCAGGTGCTTCCCGCCACAATGAAAATATTAAAAGAGTTAGACTTTCAAGAAGATGAACTCAGGGGAGCTGGAAAACAGAATAAATTGTGATTTTTTGGACACTGAAGGGATAAACCTGGCAAAAGAAGTGGGGATGGCGTCGTACAAGGCACTCCATTATGCAAAAACACTGGTGAAACCAGGAGCGAAGCTCCTGGATGTCGCAGAAAAAGCCGAGAAGTATGCAAAAGAGAACGGATTTGGATGCGCTTTTCCCATAAATCTTTCAATAAACCAGCAGGCGGCGCACTATTCGCCCGCTGTCGGAGATGAGGCAGTATTTACCGATAGAGATGTGGTAAAGGTTGACTTCGGACTTGCCAAAGAAGGTATCCTGGGGGACTGTGCACTCACCGTTGACCTTTCTGGAAGGTACCAGTCCCTGGTGGAGGCTACGGAGGAGGCACTCAAAGATGCAATAAGCGTGGTGCACGCCGGAGTAAAAGTAACAACCGTAGGTGCCGCAATAGAAAAAGCGATAACAAAACGTGGATTTTCACCTGTGAGGAATCTTGGTGGGCACGGGGTAGACAAACATGACCTCCATTCACACCCATTTATACCAAACTACGACAATGGGGATGAAGATGAGCTTGAAGAAAATACAGTAGTTGCAATAGAGCCGTTTGCCACTACGGATCAAACCGGAATGATAAAGGAAAGCGATGTATGCGAAATCTATGAGTTTGCCGGCGAGGCCCCGGTGAGACTGCCAAATGGAAGGACAGTGTTGAAGATAGTCATGGAGAAATACCGATACGAGCCTTTTGCCGCGCGTTGGTTGATGGGCGATGTCAAGGATAAGTTCGTGCTCTACTCTGGAATCGGCGAGCTTTTGCGCTCTGGAGCGTTGGTTGCACACCCCACGCTAACAACCGTTGGAAAAGGAATAGTCAGCCAGGCGGAGGCGCAAGTTCTTGTGACAAGGGAAGGGTGCGAAATCCTAACAAAGTGAAATTTTATATATCTAAACGGTTAACACTCTTCCCAGTTGGTGATTTCCATGGCTGCTTCTAAAATTGTTGATTCTGATTCTCCCAAAGAGGCTGCGATGATAAGACCACGCGTAGATGCGGCCGAGAAACTCATTGGCGTTAGGCAGGAGGCGCTTAACGGCCAGGCATTCGTTATGCTTGTCGATTATATGGGAAATGATGATGCGGTGGTGCAGGCTGCACGGGTTTCTTATGGGAAAGGCACAAAAACGGCAAGGGATGATGCCGGCCTTATTAGATATCTAATGCGCCATAGGCATACAACACCATTTGAAATGGTGGAGTTCAAGTTTGCAATGCAGATCCCCATTTTCGTTGCAAGGCAATGGATAAGGCATAGGACCGCAAATGTGAACGAATACTCCTTGAGATACTCGGAGGCGAAGGACATAGCATACATACCGGAGCCGCGTGCGGTCGCACCACAGTCAAAATCAAACAGGCAGGGACGGGAAGGGCAGCTTCCTCCGGAGGTTGTTGGGGCATTTACAAATGATGTGAGGGAGCACTCCAAGCGCTCGTATGAACTTTACAAGAAATATCTTGACGCCGGAGTTGCAAGAGAGCTTGCAAGGATAGTGTTGCCTGTCAACTTTTCCACAGAGTGGTACTGGAAAATCGATCTGCACAACCTTTTCCACTTCCTGGGCCTCAGGCTTGATGCGCACGCCCAGTACGAGATACGTGAGATCGCCGGCGCCATAGCAAAAATAGTCAAGGCGGTAGTGCCTGTGTGTTATCAGGCATTCGAGGACTTCACTCTTAACGCCATATCCCTGTCAAAGAAGGAGGAGGGGGCGCTAACGGCGATAATGGGTGGCGCAACCATAGAAGAGGCGTGCGCAAGCGCAGGTTTGCAACTGACAAGGGCCGATGGGAAAGAGATAAAGACAGGGGAAGGGCCTGAATTTCTTGATAAACTTTCGAAAATAAGGGCTGCTGCCATGTTGCGCGATGTGTCAATGGTGTAGTCTAAGAATCTATTAGTGGAATAGACCAAATAAATAAATATTTTGTTTCCCAATATCCTTCAGGTGAAATGAAATGACCATAGAAAGAAAGCTGCTATCACCTGCAGAGCTCAATGAGCTTCATAGGATTCTGCGCACGTCTGATAGGCAGCGAAATGAAAACGAAGAAAGGCGCATGCTTTTCCCCATGGGAGAGCGTGGTCAACCTGCTTCCCATCATGCTTATGCTTTTTCTAATAATCAGTTAGTCGCATTTACTGTATGAGCACTTCGGGCACGTAAAGCACCCGCTTGCAGCTATCATCGTTGTTCCGCAGTCCGGGCACTTCTCAGATGAACCTGGAAGCAGGGAATAGGTCTGTGCTCCCAGCTTGACCGTGGCCATGCTTATTGTCTGCGGCTCGGACTCTGCGTTGGCGTGCTTGTTCTTGATGCTGTCCAGGCTTCTTTGCGCGCTTTCGCTGTTCACTGCCTGCAGTACCTGCACGCTCTTTGAAGCGTCCCTGTACACCGTTATGCCCTTGCAGCCCAGGTCCCATGCCAACGTGTATGCCTTCTCTATGTCCTGCGGTGTGGCCCAGTTCGGGAAATTGATTGTCTTTGAAACGCCATTGTCTGTGTACTTCTGGAACGCGGCCTGCATCTTGACGTGCCATTCGGGAGCTACATCAAAAGCGGTGACGAAAAGCTTCCTGATGTTCTCAGGCACTTCCTGGACATCCTGGATTGAAACCTTGTTGGCCAGCTTCTCCATGAGCTCTTCTGAGTAGAATCCCTTTTCAAGGGCATATCCCTCGAACTCGTTGTTCACTTCTATTAAGTTTGACCCTATGGTATCCCTCACGTTTCTTAGATAGACCACCGAGAATATCGGTTCGATCCCTTGCGAGCAGCCTCCCGATATTATGCTTATGGTCCCTGTCGGGGCGATTGTGGTAACGGTTGAGTTCCTTAACGGTTTGTTTCCAAGCCTTGCCCAGATGCTGTTCTGGAACTCCGGGAACGGTCCGCGCTCCACGGCAAGCTCCTCGCTCATCTTCCTTGCGTGTCCTGTTATGAAGGACATCGCCTGCTCGGCAAGCATCAATGCCTCGTTGCTGTCATACCTTATTCCGAGTTTTATCAGCAGGTCTGCCCAGCCCATGACCCCAAGGCCTATCCTTCTTATCGCCTTTGTCATCTCGTCTATCTGCGGCAACGGATAGTGGTTCGCATCTACAACATCATCAAGGAACCTTGTTCCAAGCCTCGTGACCCTCTTGAGCTCTTCCCAGTCAATCTCATAGTGGTGGTCTGTCTTCTTTACCATGTTGGCAAGGTTGATTGAGCCGAGGTTGCACGAATCGTAGGGATACAGCGGCTGCTCTCCGCACGGGTTTGTGGATTCTATCGGCCCCCTGCTGGGCACCGGATTTGAATAGCTTGCGTTTATCCTGTCAAGGAACACCAGACCAGGATCTCCCGTTTTCCATGCCATCGTGACTATCAGGTTCCACACCGCCTTTGCATTAAGCTTGCCGACAACATTGCCTTTCCTAGGGCTTATCAGTGGGTAATCCTTGTTGGCCTTAAGCGCATTCATGTAAGCGTCTGTTATTGCAACCGATATGTTGAAGTTCCTCAGCGTGCCCTCATTCTCTTTCAAAACTATGAAATTAAGGACATCTGGATGGTCTATTTTCAGTATGCCCATGTTTGCGCCGCGCCTCTTTCCTCCCTGTTTGATTTCCTCGGTTGCAGCGTCAAATATTTTCATGAATGATACCGGACCCGATGCTACTCCGCTGGTTGTGCTCACATAATCGTTTGCCGGCCTCAATCTTGAGAATGCGAACCCTGTTCCCCCTCCTGTCTTATGCACCATGGCCTGGTACTTGAGCGCATCGAATATCTCCGGTATCGAATCCCCAACGGGGAGCACGAAGCAGGCACTCAGCTGCCCGTCCTTTGTTCCGGCGTTCATGAGCGTTGGCGAGTTCGGCATGAATTTGAAGCTTGCCATCGCATCGTAGAACTCCTTTTCAATTTTTTGAATCTGATCCGGGCTCTTGTTGTAGTTTCTTTCCGAGGCCGCAATGGCTTTTGACACCCTCTCAAAGAGCTGCTTTGGGGTTTCTGTGGTCTTTCCGTTCTCATCCTTGAGTAAATATCTTGCAGCCATTACTATGAGCGTATTTATAGGCACCTTGAGCTCATCGGAGGGGATTCCAAGGGACTTTCGGAATTTTCTTAGCTCGGCGTGCTTGTGCCTGTACAGGATATAGGATCTTGCAACAGTTGGATCTGATTTCATCAGAACCATTTCTACTACGTCCTGGATCTGTTCTACGCTCAATTCCTCCTTTCCGAGCTTCTGGAGCTCGTCGAGCACCTGCATGGAAACCTGTCTAGCGCTCTCGCTGTTTTCCTCGTGCTCCTTCATATGGTATATGCTTGCGTATGCCTTAGAGAGAGCAACCGTTATTTTGTCGCTATCGAACGAGACCTTGTCTCCGTCTCTTTTTACCACAAATTTAGGGTTAGAAATTGACTCTATGGTTCCACCAAAAACATTTTTCCCGCGAATGGACGTACACTACTAAGAATTAAGATTTAAATATTATATGAAAACTTTGATTGTACTACGTCTCAATCTTGTATACTAAAATATACGAATGTGCCATTTCTGGCCGGAATCTACGACGTTATCAGTACTGCTTCTTTTCTACAGAATCACAGTCTTCGTCGAAGTCCCTCTGCAGCTCCTTCCATGCTTTCTTGTATTCGTCATGATAGCTCTTGTCCACGTTGAAGAAAAGCCATTGGGAGAATGCCGAGTCCGAAATATTGGTTGTTGATACCTCCACTATGTCGAACGGATTAATAAGCCTCCACTTGCTGGTCACTGCCTCCGCAAATTCCTTCCTTATTTCAGAATTGCTGAAGGCGACGGGTTCTTTAGATGTGAGCGCCCTGTAGGTCTGCCAAGAGTGCCCGGATGCGAAGGAGGCGATGATTATGGCCTTCAACATCACACCCTGATCTTCCCTGGCTAATTGCGGTGTTGACTTCTTCGCCGCAGCGGCTTTCTTTATCCTTGTAGAAAGCATGTCGTATTTGGTCAGATTATACTTTATTGGCATTTGATCTATCCTGGTCTCCCCGGTGATGATCAATGCTGTAGGGGAATTACTTTCGATAATGTAATTAAATGATAAACTATATAAGCATAATCTTTGAATCTGTTTTACAACAGGGCGACTATTATGGGAATATTCAACATATTTGGCAAGCGGGATGTGACCGAGGAGCTGACAAAGAGTTCCCCGTTCAAGCTCGCTACGGAGTGGGTGCCGTATAGGATATATGCCGGCAAGAGGAACTCTGCCTTGCTGGTGATAAAATTGAAGAACCTGACAAAGGAGCCTTTGCTTACCTCTGTGGTGGCGGAATTGCCAAAGCAGCTGGGTTTTGACACGATGCACCTTTCGGGCGAACAGGAAAGGAGATTGGGCGACCTGGCCCCCGGCGAGGAAAAGGAATTGAAATTTGAAGTTTATCCCACGGCAAATGCGGACGTAGGCGAATATACGGTCAACCTGACTGCCATAGCGCACTACAGGGACTATGGTCATGTCCTAAATGCGGTAAAGAAAAGGGTCATGATAGACGTAGTTTGATCATTTTGCTGGCTTCTCCTCCTGCTTCGCCTGTTGCGGAGGCTGACTTATTGCTGCATAGACGACGGCCAGCGAGTCTGCCAGCTGCGAGCCTTTTTCAGTGAGTTTTATCTCTTTGATCTTGCCGTGCTTCTCCATGGAGGTTATACCGAGCGCAGAGCAGGATTTGAGGAAGTTATGCGTGTGCACATAGGTTGTCCCGCTTGCAACCGCAAGGGTGCCTATGCGCCATGCCTGCTGGTTGTTTTTCAGCAGCAGGAGTATCCTGACCTGCTTCTCCTTGATAAGTATGGGTCCGCTCATGCCTTTCCGCCTTCTTGGCTATCTAATTTTCCGATTTTGATATTTATGCCTTGTTTTGCATCTGCACTGTCCAAAAAATATGGACCTGGCGGGATTTGAACCCGCAACCCCCTGGTCCGAAGCCAGGTGCGCTATCCAAGTTACGCCACAGATCCATGATTATTTTAAGAAAGAAGCGAATAATAAGCTAATAGAATGTTGATGAACGCCGGTTTAATGGCAGGGTAAGGGCCAGGAAGCGTAGTCGTTACCATGCGACCGTGTATGCTTCAATTCTCCACCGACCGCGTGCGGGGCATCTTATCAAATTATCAATCCGTAAAGGAGCCTATCTTTTGCTGCTTGATTGCATCTATGGTCACCCAGTATTCCCTGATATACTTCTTGAAACCCGGATCCTTGAAATTCGCCTTGACTGCATCTATCGTCTTTTGATCGGAAGGGTATCCCGAGCCCACTGTGATCCCAAGCTGTTCTTCCAGTTCCTTCACTGCATTGTCCCTTGTGACCTTTGCTATTATGCTGGCAGCAGATACAACAGGGTATCTGGCGTCCGCCTTGTGCTCCGCGATTATTTTGGTGTAGCGCTTGCCCTTCTCCTTTTCAGACCTTACGCCGTCCACTATAGTGGACTTTGAGCTATAGATGTTGACCCTGAGGCCGAACTTGTGTGCAATGACATCTGGCGAATCAAGATATAGCACAGAGGAATGATCCTGGAGCTGGTCAAAGAGCTTCGAGAACCTTACCGCCTCAAGCTCATTCAAAGAGATATTATTCTGCATCGCCCTGTTTATGTCTTCGGGATAGATTAGGTCGGTAAGGACCTCGCTTGCTGCCTTCTTTATCTTTTCGTAGAGCTCTTCTCTCCTGCCTTTTGAAAGGAGCTTGGAGTCCCTTACGCCTATTTCTGACAGGTTTTTCTCGCGATCCTTTGTTATGGAGACCACAGAAACAACAAGGGGACCGAACACTGCGCCCCTGCCGGCCTCATCTCCTCCTGAAACTATTATAGGAACACCGTTGCCGTAATTCTAAATACCTATTGGTAAACTAGGTTAAAAAGCTTGTGAATCGCTGCGGGAATTACCAGTTCTTCCTGTCGACTACCGCGTAGTCATTCACCGCAAGTACTGAATTATACGGTATCTTCAGCTGCCCGGATTCCACCTTAAGCTTGCTGCCGAGGCCGCTGTCAAGATTGGGCTCTACAATAAGATTGATTATCTTGCCGGTAACCTCGCTTATTTCCAGATCAAAAAGCCTGCCAACATCGTAGCCATCGCTGGTTACTACCTTCTTCCCTACTAACTGCCTAGCAATGATAAACTTTACCATCGTAACACCTTGGTCGCTCGATATTATATACAGATGATTGCTTTATAAAGTTTTATGTTTTTGACCTTTAGTGGAATTTTGACAAACATGCGCAAAAACGAGGTTTTTGCAGGGAGGAACGGAGACCTACCCACCGTATTTTGGCAGTATTAAACTCATGCGTCAGACGGGATTTGAACCCGTGCAGCGAGCTTTTTCCGGTTATGGGAAGCTCGAATCCTACCAGGCTAGATTACTGACGCGCTTGTCAAATTTTTCCACATCAAAATTTGTTTATTTGATTTTATAAGGATTATTATTTTGTCTGACGCTCCTGCACATATAATGAGGGCGTCTGCCGTTTTACACTGCACTCCCACATGCCAAATATTTTTCTGCCGTGGAGCATGATGTCAGATCCCTCCCTTGTCATCCGGACGTCAAGCGTCTCCATGACACGATTATCTGAGGAAACCGACTTGCCATATTCCACCGAGAAGTCATTCTTCGCGTTGCTGAACAACCATCGTTCCAATGCGTTGAAAACCTCCTTATCCTCATGCCTTAGCCCTACATCCATTTTTCTACCCTTCTTGGCTATGCCGGCCAGTTTCCTGAAACGCTGCTGCTCTGATGTGATTTCATTTGCGGACTGGTCGGGCAGCAGCATCTGCACCGAACCATCGTATTTTTGAATGATTGTATCAGCCATCTTCAAAAAGGCATCAATAGAGATGGATGATATGTGTGGTCCATCGCAAGGGGACATGTGCAACTTTACATACGTAGATTTGGACATAGCATACCATGCCGGGATTTATCTTATGTACGATGGACGCCTCTCCTCACCCTCTCCCGTCTGTGTAGCAAAGCCGCTGGCCTGCTTCTCGAGTTCCTTTAGGGTCCTGGCGGTCCTTTCTATTATTTTATCGAGGTTCTGCATGTTTATGTCAAGATCCAGGCTCTTCGCGAGGGCCACTAGAACCGCCTTCGCGGCTGCTGCATCAACGTCAAGGAAGCTCGTCTCGCCCATCAGGCATATCCCTCCTACGCCCCTCATTTTTGCAAATGCGATTATGAGCCCGGCAGATCCTAATATCATCCCCCTGGACTTGCCAAATATTACTCCAGAGTCCTTGAATCGTCCAATAACCCCTTTTTCGGTGACGTTGCCATAGACTTTTGGCGTCTCTGCTATGTTTCTTGAGACGCTGTATCCTCCAAGCGTGTATATGAACTTCCCCTTAAGCCCGTCCTTGAAAAAGTCCACGATCTTGGCATTGACCTCATACTGCCCTTCCGGGGTTATCGCCTGGGATTCCCCGGTGAGGAGTACTATGTCCCTCTTTAGCGGCTTGCCGGACTTACTCCTTAGCAAATAGAACCTGTTCCCCACGAGCCTTATGCCTCCGTTCTTCAGCATCACGACCTGGTGCGGGAAATGGGGTGAGTAAAGAACAGCTATCTTCTCCGCCTTAAATTCCTTCTTCAGGTGCTCGGCTATGAGCTTGCCCACATTTCCTATGCCTGGCAATCCCACTATCATGACGGAGTCCTTGAGCTTCAATCCCTTCTTTATTATAAGTTTTGTTTCCTTCATTTGCCCACTCAGAGCGTAGCCATTATGTCCTCCTTCTCCCTCTTGTGCTTCTCCTTTTCCACTTCAAATTCTCCTTTTGACAGCCTTGCTGTGACAAAATCCGATGCATACTTTATCTTGCTTTCCGCGTCCGCAAAATCCTTCCCCTCGGCGCTTAGATGGTACTTTGGGGCACTTATATACTGCACCTCGACCCCCTTCTCCTTTATGCCCTTTATCAGCTCGCGCAACTCTGTTATGCCGGATTTTGTGTTGAATGTGGAAAGCCTCATTATGTAGGATACCTCGTACTTTTTCTTCTTCTTGCTGTTCTCTATGAGTTTTATTATTGCCTCCTTGAGTTTTTTGGGTATTTTTGATTCTTCAAACTCTTTGGTATTCTCGGCGGCATTGCGCACAAAATTTGTGAAGTCGCCGAATTCCTGGAGCACCTGGGCGTTGATATCGCTTTTCTGCTGCTCAAACCCGGTGGTGCGTATCGCCTGGAAGAACAATGCATTAAGCCTCCTCTCCAGATTAAACTTGTTGATTTTCTGCTTCGACTCCTGGGGGGTCACTTTCTTTATCGAGATGTCTATGCTCTGCCTATTAACATCGTAGAAGATGACTTTGCATACGAGCTTCTGGCCTTCGTGAATAAATTCGTGTATATTTTTTATCCAGCCTGAAGAAACCTCTTTTATTGGCAGGAAGGTGTCCAGATTGTCGTATTCCGGCAGCTTGCAATATGCTCCAAACGGCATTATTTTGCTAACCTGGGCTATCACCAGCTCTCCTGTCCTTGGCATTCTCCTCTGAGATGATTCAGGCATGATTACCCTCTAAAATATTGGTATGTTAAAGTATTAGGATTAGGCGGTTTCAACCGCAAATTCCAATCTTTTCTTGGTTCTTGATCCAACCACTCTCTCCACAGTGTACTTGCACACCTTGCACGTGAGCAGGACCTTCTGCCTTTTCGCAAGCTTCTTGACGCTGGCCTGTCCCTTGACCTTGCCCACATAACCCTTCAGCTTCCTGGCCCTCCTCCTGCTGCCCTGGTCGGTGCCGCGCATCGCGCCTTTAGAGTACATCTTAACGATGTGCAGTGTATGTTTGTTGCACTTCGGACAAAAAGTATTGATTTCCTTTACTATTTTCATTTGCTTACACTCTTTTCTTTCTTATTTCCAGGGCATATTTGAACATAAGTCCCATCCGGCTATCATTATGTGTTTCTTTGACATACATTTACACTTCCTTGCATATTGAATTGCTTATCAAAAACTTAACATCTTCGTCGTCGACCTTTGCCTCAACGATCTGGTCTTTTTCAAAAGGTCCTATTTTTTTCCCCGAAGGGAGTATTATTTCTGGGATTTTTTGCAATGACACCAACGATTGGGTGTTTTTGAACGCTCCAAAATTTATCTTCTCCTTGTTAACCAATTCTGCCAGTCTTTCATATAGTTCCTGTTCTGACGGAATGGCGGGCTGTGGTAGATGCTTTTTATATGCTACATATATAAGTAGCTTTTGCTTTCTTTTTTCGTAAATCTCCAATAACAGCTTCGACGCATTCTTTTTTATGTTAATTTCGTCCTCAGACATATCTTTTTTGTCAATGCTGTCCAATAAACCTATACAGTCGCTATAGAATGTTTTGGGGAGCAATTGCAGTTCGTTTGTTTGTCTCTCCTTTTGTACAAGCTGCCATAACAAATCATACGATATTTCATTCATGATGCACACCCCAGAGTGCCACTATTCCTGCTTTCTTTATATAATTAACAAATAATTCAATGAACATTTATAATAACTAACGTTACGGCATGCGAACCGGATATTACCGGAACCATGGGGGCACTTTGTTTATCACCATGTCCATGCAGTAGACGAATGCGAGAACATCCACATAGAAATTGATGATCCTAAAGAGACAGCAAATACAAACGCGATCAGTGCGACAAGCGTCATCACAACAACAACTGATATCACAATTATTCCAAGCGCGGACACCCAAGATATTTTTTGAAGATTTGCAAGCGCAATTATCGATATAATAACTGCCCATGCTCCGAACAAAACAAAATACAGCGGCGTTACAAACGGCACAGCAAGCATGAATGCAAATATCCCAAGAGGGAACCGGCTGTATATTAGTGCGGTAAGGGTATTCTCGAATTTATGTCTGAAGGTGCCCAGCGCCACTCCCACCACATGGAAAATTGCTGCATCTATGAATGCGCTTATCGGCAGCATTATCCATACAAAAACTACAGGCACCGCTATCATCGCAAATGCTCCCAAGCTAAGCAGCGGTGCAGCGATGGATGCAAAAATACGAGAAGAGCCGGCCGCTGAGACAAAGATAAACGACAATATTACGTATGCCACCAACGGCACGAGCGTGACTTTGTAGTATTGGGTGTATGCATCCCCTATAGACTGTGCCCTCTTTGTGTTGTTTCCCGGTGCCAATAGTAATCCCATTCCCTGCTTTAGCTCTTTGAAGGTCATTTAGATCAAAGGACAAAGGAAATGCGGGTTTAAATCCATTTCGGGAAGGATAAAGCGATAGCGAGGACTGGATTTGAACCAGCGGTCTCCGGGTTATGAGCCCGGCGGGCACTCCAGACTACCCCACCTCGCTACTAAAGTAAAAGCAATAATTATTGCTAAAGAGAATATATAAATTTAATCAGGGGTGCCAAACATGTAAGCACGCCGAAAAATCCGCGCTCAAGCCGGTTTTTCTATTTGCGGGGCGGCAACAATCAGTTTCGACGCCTCCTCCCTGTTCATCGCGGCAAGGACCTTCCCGCAATTGTTGCATTTGAAACCCTCTTCGAACGCAGCGTCAAAGGTGAATAGGAGTTTTGTGGTGTCATAACAATTATTGCACACAAAATAATCATTGCAATCGCTGTTGACCATTGGCCTTACGGTCTCAACATTGCTGACATATTCAAAGAAAGGAGGTATTTTGCTCACATTGATGTACCAGGCAAAAGAGAGCCATCCATTCACATTCTTCGCTATGTAATAATTGGTTATTCCTGCGCCCTGCATCAGATTCAATATCCTCCTTATTGCATTGATCTTTATGCCGAGCTCCTCCGCCAGGGCCTCATCGGTTTTTGGCGTGGCGAGCGCATTCAATACGTCAAGCGCCCTCTTGCTAACATTCTTCTTCAGGTATCCCACAACCGACTCGTCGGCGGAGAGCTGCTGCAGCGCGGCAGTGACCTCTTCCGGGCTGTATATATTGGCCACTATGTCCTTCCTCCTCGAACCCTTTTCGGGGGTGGCCTTTCCCGTTTTGCCTATCTCAATTTCTTTAATATCAGCGTTTTGTTGCTTCCTGGCAGCACCCTTCGCTCCCGTAGCAATTGCACGCGAGCGTTTTTGCCCGTATTTGTGCACCGGCGTTGCCCTATGACCTCTCCTCCCCCTCACATTTGCCCTTTTTTTATTGCTTGACCTAGACTGCACAAAATCATCTCGATAAGTTGATACTCAGTAATATACACCTTTAGAATATTTAAACCCTCTTTAATATGAAAAAAACATGAATGTTTTTTGCGATTTTGAAAACGGCAATACGGTCAGTTGCCTGCTCCTGGGCCGTTTCTCTCAAATTGCTCGAAAGTGGTGTTATTCCTGAGCTCTCCTGGCTTATAAAGGCGGTTATTTATAAGGACGTCCATGCTGGTCCCTGTTTTGGCATCTATTGAAACATGCCGCACGTCCTCGCCGAAGAGATCAACCTCAAATACTGGGAACTTCCTCTTCTTTATTAAGGGTATAAGGTCTGCAATGACCTTCCAGCTTTGGCCGTTCTGCAGGCCTATTAATCGCAGTTCAAAATTCGGTACTTTTAGAAGAGCCAGGTCCCGCTCCAGCTTAACTTCCATCTCTTTGGACCATTCCGTAAACCTGCGGATGAACAACCTTCCAGAGTTACCATCGTAAATGCTGAGCAGAATGTCATAGGTCAATGAGATGGCAACAATGTTCCTAAAGCCGGTGCTCTCATCATATTTCTGGGTAAAATAGTCACCCACCTTAAGATATTTGGATTCAGATATGGGGGGATCGAGCCTGTTCTTTGAAATATTCTGCCTCTCCTTGAAGTTCCTGGCATATCTGGCACTGTTAAAATCCGCCCTTAGGCTGTCATCTTCAAGAAACTTCTCAAAGCTCAAAAAGACCACCATAATATATAAATATTACCGTCTATAATCTATCACCGATTGCAGACGCTTATTATAACAGCTATTCTGCTGTAAAATATAAAGGCTTGTATTTGCTTCCCAGGAAGTGAGCAATATGAAATTAGATTCTATAGAGAGCACCGAGACTACCTTCAGCTTTGACCTCAAGGATGCCAGCCCCGCGCTCGCCAATGCGATAAGGAGGGCGGCCATAAACTCGGTAAGCACTTTTGCGATAGACAAGACCACGGTATACGAGAATACGACAGCCATGTTCGACGAGTACATAGCGCACAGGATAGGGCTGGTGCCGATAAGGACTCCCTCCAAGGGATACACTGACAAAGACGAGATAATATTCAGCCTTGACGCGAACGGCCCCAAGACGGTTTATTCGAAGGAGCTTGAATCTAAGGACAAGGATGTCAAGGTGGCAAACGAGAACATCCCAATAATAAAGCTCGCCGAGGGCCAGAAACTGAGGATGGATGGAAAGGCGGTGATGTCAACCGCAATGAGGCACTCGAAGTTCCAGCCCGGTATAGTAACCTACGACCTGGAAAAGAGCACTTACAAATTTTATGTTGAATCATTTGGCCAGATGCCGCCCAAAGAAATTATTAATAAGGCTTTCGAAGCAATAAAAACGGAGCTCAAGGAAATTGGGAAAGAGCTCTGATTCTGCCTATACTCCATGCGGAGGTGGCGGAGCTTGGTCAAACGTGCTGGATTGAGGTTCCAGTGTCTTAGGACTGCAAGGGTTCGAATCCCTTCCTCCGCAAAGATTCAGGTAATGATAATGGCAACGGAAAAAAGCAACGTAAAAGAGTGGCTCGAGTTGACGGCTACTGCGTCAAAGGGCAGTCACTACGCTGCCCTCTTCAAGAGAATCCACAGGATGCTGCAAACCCCATCAAGGGAGATGGCCGCAGTCAGCACATTCAAGCTTAATTCAAGCACAAGGGAGGGTGACAACGTCATAGTCCCAAGAAAGGTCCTCGCGTCGGGCAGGATAAATCACAAGTTCAATATAGCCGCGCTCGAGTATTCGAGCGGCGCTCTCAAGGAATTAAGGGGAGCTGGATGCAATGTCGTGGAAATAAAGGAGATGATAGGCAAAACAAAGATAAGTGTTATAGTATGAAGGAAATAAAACCGTCAGAGTATATGGTCTTTGATGCAAAGGACAAGGTGCTGGGCAGGCTCGCAAGCACGGTGGCAAAGGAGTTGCTCGGCGGCAGGAAGGTTGCAATAGTCAACGCTGAACAATCAATAATAAGCGGAAACAAGAAGCTGATAAAGAAGAAATACAAGACAAGGCTTGATCTACAGGAGAAAGAGAATCCCGAACACTCTCCGTATTGGTCTAGGAGGGCAGATTTCCTGGTAAAGAGGGTGGTGCGGGGAATGCTACCATATCACAAGAAGACCACGGGCAGGGACGCCTACAAAAGACTGATTGTATTTATTGGAACACCGGAACCGTTCAAGTCGATAAAGCCAATAGAGATAAAAACAAAAGATCCCAAGACATTATATACCGGATACGTTAGGATATCTGAGCTTTCAGAGATGCTTGGCTATAAAAGATGAATCCATGCCGGGCGCAACCAAGAGAAGTCCACAAGCAGCGATTCCGACCGTTTTCGGGACACCCGAACAGGTCGCAGCACAGAAAAAGTTTGTAGAGGAACACACAACCGTCGAAGTGGACGGCAGGGAAATTCCACTGAAGGAATACATGGAAAGGATGATAAAAGAAGACAAAAATGATATTCATGGCAGAAGAAATTAAGGTACAATCAAAACCGGAGGAGGCACAGGCAGCCGCCACGCCGAAGAAGGCCGTCAAGAGGAGGGTAACGAAGAAGGTGGACAAGACAATAGTCGTCAAGGCGAAAAGAAAGACAACTGTAGCAAGGGCGTACATCAAGGCCGGAAATGGCGGCATTAGGATAAACGGCCAGGACATCAATTCATTGGAATCGCAGGCCGCAAAGGACCTCATAATGGAGGCGATAGTAATATCGGACCTGGCGAGGGAGAGCCTGAAGAAGGTCAATGTGCAGATCAATATTTACGGTGGCGGAGTAAGCTCACAGATACAGGCAGCAAGGGGGGTGCTCGCAAAGGGCCTTGTGGCCTTTTCGAAGAGCGAAGCCCTGAAAAAAGAATATCTGGATTACGACCGTTCATTATTGGTAGATGACATAAGGAGGGTGGAGCCAAAGAAGTTCAAGGGCACGAAGGCGAGGGCAAGGTTCCAGACATCATATAGGTGATTGCATGGCAAAACTTAGGACGTCGGGATCGCACATTCATTTGCCTGAGACGCAATCCACCAAAGCAGAGCTCATAGAGCTCGATGTTCTAATCAGGGGAACAATAATACCGGCAATAAAAAGCACAGCGAATATCACAAGAGGCATGCTTAGGAGAAAACAAGCTGATTAAAATGGAATTAAAATCACTTTCACCAAGCGTTACGATGATTCCGAGCCCAGAGTGGACATCAGAATTGGAGGGGAAAATACCATCAAGCAGGATTGCCGGGGCTCTGCTCGTCGGCGCGGTCCATAGTATAGAAAGCATGATTAGAAGGGTAGATTGAAATGATGATGCCAGTAAGATGCTTCAGTTGCGGCGCGGTTGTCGCAGACAAGTGGGAGGAGTACGACAGGAGGGCCAACCGCGAGAAGGAGGATGCGGGGAAGGTCCTGGATGACCTCGGCGTCAAGAGATACTGCTGCAGAAGGATGTTTATAAGCAACGTTGAACTGATAGATGAATTTATTACTCTGAACAAAAAATGATATAATAACAAGCACCAAAGAGATTATTGCGGGGCCGTCTGCTAGCTTGGTAGGCTTCTACCTTGGGGTGGTAGCGACCCGAGTTCAAATCTCGGCGGCCCCAATTGCGCTAAAGTGAATTTATGCCAAATGAAGAGATAGAAGAAGAACAAGAACAAGGCGAAAAGGCTTCTGAAGTGGAAACTCCGCCAGAATCGGATACGGAGGACCACGAAGAAAAGCCCATAGCCGGCCAGTTCCTGGTCAACCAGAATGATTATTTGGAGGTGGGGATCCACATAGCCACAAAAGTCAAGAGCGCCGGGATGAAGCGCTTCATATACAAGGTCAGGGAAGACGGGCTTTACCTTCTTGACCTAAAGACGATAGATACAAAGATCAGGGTGGCCGCCAACATGATCGCGATGTACGATCCCAAGGACGTGGTTGTGACCGCGTCGAGGATCTATGCCATAGTTGCAGCTGAGAAGTTTGCTGAGATAATAGGCGCCAAGTTCATAAAAGGAAGGGTCACCCCCGGGATATTTACAAATCCGCACAGGGGCGACTACATGGAAGCCAAGCTCATCATGATCAGCGATTCCAGGAACGAGAAGCAAGCCATAAAGGAGGCGAGCATGAAGAACATTCCCATAGTGGCGTTAAGCGACACCGACAACTCAACGAAGTTTGTAGACCTCATTCTTCCCGTTAACAACAGAGGAAGGAGATCACTGGCATTTACTTATTATCTCCTTGCAAGGGAAGTGCTAAAGGCAAGGGGTGCGATAAAGGGCAACGACGAATTCACCCACAAGCTGGATGATTTCGAGGCAAAATCTGAGGCCAAGCCGATGAAACAGGAGGCGTAGCCCCCCACCGTGTTTGGAAAGTCAAATGGCCACATAGTAGATTGCAGAGAAAAGGAATGCGGCAAGCGCCAACCCCATTGCAACGAGGCTTAGATTTCTTGCCGTGTCAAAGAACACGCGCCTGCTATTAGTCAGGTAACCTATAGCAACATAGCCAAAAATCAGGTCGGCAACCGCTATCGGCACCAGGTACACCAAATTCTCTATGAAGGGGGCTATGTATAGGAGGAGGTAGATGCTGATCAGTATTCCCTCTATATACAGGACAAGGGCAACGACCGCCGAGTTTCCCGCCCCAATGTGCCTGACCAGGCTTTTTGCCCTCCTTACCCTGTCATCACCCACCCTATCCCTTATCATACCGTGGATTTCGCGCCCCAGTCCAACCAAGAATATCATCATTGATATGAGCACAATGCCCGCGTTTATTGTTGTTGATACCACAAGGTCCCCGTAGATGAACGGTATGACCATAGTCAAGGCCACATAGACATTTCCGATAAGCAGCATGTCCTTCAGCGTCTTGCTGTAAAGGTAGGCCAGCATGCCGAACACCAGAGCCACGCAGAAAACCGGTATGTTGATGAAAGCGCTCAGCGTCACCCCGACAACAAGGCAGCCCATGGCGATAAGGTATGCTCTCCTTTTGCTTATCGCTCCGGCGACAATCGGCCTTCCCAACCTCTTATTTGCCCTGTCCGTTTCTACGTCAAAATAGTCGTTTATGGCAAAGGCGCCCATGCTTATCAGCGCCGGCGAAGCAAGGCTAAGCGCAAGCACGTTTGGGGTTGGCAACCCCCCCACTATCAGTTCCGCCGCGACGACTGCAATAACCAGCAGTATCGAATGCTCTATCCTTGTGAGCTTCATTATCGCCATCAATCCATTCATCAGAACCAATATAACAGCAGAAATCCTTTATTTAAGCCTTATTCTATCCTGTCTCCCTTCGCCATATTGCACTTTGAACAGAGCACCTGTATATTTTTTGGGTCAAGAGACGAACCGCCCTTAGAAAAAGGGATTATGTGGTCGAAATGAAGCTCCTCCGTGCTCCCGCATTTAGCGCACATTCCCCTGTCCCTGTCCCACACCAGCATCTTTACGTCCGGCGGAACCTCCCTCCTTCTTCGTGCACCGCCAACCTGGGTGCGCACATCCAAGGTTCCAGCCAAGTCGTGTGTGTCTATCACGGTCGGCCTCCTTATCGTTGAACTAACTACTACCGCCTCGTTCTGTTTCAGATTCCTGATCTTCTCCCTTATCGCTTCGTTTGCGTGCTGGTTGTTTCCATACAGCAGCCCGGATACATAATTTATCTCAGCCGGTTCCCTCGCATAAAAGGTTATGAAGGTGCTCGCATTTGCCACTATCTGTTTCTCGAGCCTGCTTGCCATGTGCGTGGCTATTATAACGCCAACGCCGTACTTCCTCCCTTCCTCTATCATCTTCCTTATCATCGCCGCCCCGTTTTCAGAGCTATTTATCAGGAACTGCGCCTCGTCTATTATTATGTAGAGCCGCAACCCCCTCTCTTTTTCGTTTTGCTTCATGCTGTTGTAGAGTCTCCTGAGCACCTCGTGCAGGTAGATGATCTGCGCCTCCGCATTCCCCAGCCCAGCCAGCGAAAACGAGTGCAGGCCCTCCCTGAGCCCGTCCACACTCACAAAATTCTTGGTGAATGCCGCCATGTTAAGGAGCGATAGCCTTCCCTTCAGGTGAAGCAACGTGTTCCTTTCTCCAGCCGTTCTGGAGTTTTTTATGAATATATCCAGTTCTGACACCAGATCCTTTATCGTGGGGACTTTCTGTATGTTTGTCGAGTTCCTGTCCTGAGCACCAGTTTTCCTGTATGTATACCACATGCATTCGCTGAGCTTCATCGCCTGTATGTATCCGAGCGCATAAGCGCCCTTGAAGAGCGCCGTGAGCTGCGCTATCCTTTCCGCGATAGTGACTCCCGAAAGATCAAAAATGTTCAAGCCAGAATATCTCGCATCGTAGACCCTTCCGTCAACGGCCCTTACGGCATTTTCGTGCTCGTTATGCGCGTCAAATATTATTGCCGCCCTGTTCCCGCTTGTTATATCGCGTATCATGCTTCTCAGAAGCGTGCTCTTTCCATAGCCGCTCATCCCTACAATTATTATGTGGGGTTAGGTTCGCGCTCCGGCATCAGTTTCAGCGGGGCCGACCTCCCCTTCCATGAATAGGTGCTGTACCTTCCAACACGGAGTCCCCCATTTGTCCAGTTGTACTGCAATTTCGTTGATGGGAAAAGTGCATATCTGGCATATCCAATATTTAAATAAAATCCATCGTTTTTTTGGGGTTTTAGCACCGAGGCTAATTTATCGAGAATTTTCATAGAATCATACCGCTTATAAATCTTGATTTCAGAATAGTAACATGCCAGGGTGGCAGAAACTGGTAACGCGCCGGTCTTGAATTTTCAAAATCTCAAGAGCTGATTTGATGATGCGAACAGGCCAACCGGTGCCCTCACGGGCTTTAGGGTTCAAATCCCTACCCTGGCGTTTTCATAAACATATTATGCCCGCGCCAGCACGGTTGCACTCAGCATACTGCGGTCTTATAAATTTTGTTTGATCAATATCAATGGAGTTTCATTAATTCTTGGATGAGGGGAAGGTGAATATGCCAACAAAAACCGCAACGCAAGGCAAGGAATGGATAGATGTGGAAAGACCAAGCTATCTCGGAAGGCACAGAGACGAAAAATATGCCGAGTGGGATGCAAAATACGGCAAAGGAAATTGGAGGATTGTCTGGAAGATCAACGGCAAGCCTCTTGATTTTCTTGGCGTGTGCGCAGTTTATGAAGAGGCGTACTACCAATTCCTAAAGAATCACCCAAGCGTCCTACGTACGCTTCTGGACACCGCATCAAATGTTTACGATGATGCTCCATCAAACGTTTTTTCCGATGTGGACTACACAAAACAGGAGACAGGAAGAACGCACGTGCAGGACATAGCCATAAGGAACTCTATAAAGAGGCTCGGCGCCTCCCTCAAAGGTTATGGACTGATACAGATAAGGCATGACAAAGGAACGCATCCGCTAAGCATGATACTTTCCCCAGGCAAGGTTCCTATCCATGATACAAGCCTGATAGAACAGCCGGAACTGACGGGCTGGTGGGACAAAGGGAGCGTGGAGTCGCTCTACCAGTCTAACAAGCACCTCCAAATCGCCGCATCGGCCTGAAAACAAAGGCGAAGCTAACCAAACAATTCTCACTCCTAAAAAGCTGTCATTTATATAGCGCGGACAACGCATTACTGTGATTAGCAATAGATACTAAAGTATATATTTGTTTTCTTCAGTCAATCAACGAAGCTTCACTCTCCATATGAGTGCCAGGAGGGCCCCGACTGCGACCAGCGCCACGCCCGCGAGTATGACCGAATGGTCGCTCCCGAAGAAAATCAACTGCGTCAGTCCAAACAGTATCGCAGAGAAACCCACAAACAGGATGACAGACACAATTCCGCTCTTTCCGGAACCGAACCTGTTCATCAGGTATACGAAGAGCCCGAGCGGCACCAGGAGCACAACCACTGTGTATGTTCCGGCCGCAAAGCTTGCGATCAGTGACCCCAGGAGCACAAGCGCAACAACCACGCCCATCATTGCAGCCAAGAGGTTGACGTTGGGCAGGTTCTCTATGATCTCAGACACATTTCTAACTGGTAAGACAAGGTTTAAAAGGCTTATCGAATCCTTGATCAGAGGACGAACAAGTAAACCACTACACTAACCAGGCCCCCGACCACGCTGCAGATGAAATTCGACGTGTACTTGTTGCCGATTCCTTTTTCCTCAAAATGGCCCAGCACTGAATCCACCAAGGTACCAACGAATCCGCCTATCACTGTCGCATAAATAAGCCACGGCAACGAACTGCCCCCACATTGCGTGGTCACGCCAGGGTGCACGGCAGGACAGTTGTACATCTGCGGAAAGAGGAGAAGATAGGCCACGCTTGCCAGTATTGCTATTACCGCTGCGCCCCCCGCCCCTGCGGCAATCCCGGCCCAGGTGACGCCCCCGCTCTCACCCTTCTTGACGTGCCTAAATGTGACTATGGATATCGGTTTTCCGTCAAGTATCCCTATCTCCGAACTGAACTTGTCAGCCATAACGGCTGCAACACTCCCGATGAAGCCCGCAACGAATGCAATGTTGCCGCCTGTCAAGTATATCAGCAGGGTGAATACCAGTGGCCCCAGCCCGTTCGCCAGCACATTCTTGACACCGCGCGGCTTCTGGTACTGCCGTATGCTCATCTTGTAGGCCGTACCTATTTTTGTAACCACCGCCGAAATCGCCAGGAAATAGAGCATTACAAGTACGTAATAGAGCCCGAGCGCCCAGCCCTGCACTATGGTTGGCACGGTAAAAGTGGCAACGAACAGCATTATGAAGGCCATAACGAAGGCCAGTATGACCCCGTTGACATCAAGAGTAAGATAATCCATCTAAATCAATCAACCTATCTAATCTAAACCCCCCACTATAGTTCCATATTTATGGGCTAGAGTTCCTTTAATACACTATTTTTTACAAAGTCTTTTAAACCTATATATTTCATAAATAATTACGAGTTCTCTACTGTAGGAAGGTCGTGAAGAACTGGTCGCCTTGCCAGCGTGTCTAACACGCTGGCACTTGTTCTTAATAATCTGATTGGCCGTCGCAGCGGTCGGTGTCAGCCCGTCAAAAATTTCAAACATTTAAATACCTATTTCTCCATAGTTTATCAGTCTGATTATCGGAGGGATTATTTGGCCAAGGAGAAAGGAGTGCGTGAGCTGGAGGACCTGCCAGGAATAGGCCCGACCTCTGCAGAGAAGCTTAGAGCTGCCGGCATAGACACACTGGACAAGGTCGCAGTATCCTTTCCAGCAAATCTTTCTGAGATCTCTGGAATAAGTGCGGAAAAGGCGAAGGAGGCAATCACCGCCGCGCAGGAAGCCACCACAGTAAATTATGAAACCGCCGGGGCGATTCTAAAGAAGAGATCAGACCTAGGAATGATATCAACAGGGTCAAAAGATCTAGACGAGCTCATTGGAGGAGGCATAGAAACAGACGCAATCACCGAAGTCTATGGCAGATTCGCAAGCGGGAAGAGCCAGATAGGATTTCAGCTCGCAGTCAATGTACAATTACCAAGAAAAGATGGAGGACTTGAGGGCGGCGTATTATTTGTGGATACAGAAGGCACGTTCAGGCCGGAAAGAATAGAATCCATGGCAAAGAAAGCCGGACTCAATCCAGAAAAAGCGTTGGAAAACATAGTAGTAGTGAGAGCAATGTCCACAGAGCAGCAGATGCTCACCCTGGAAAGGTCAGACAAGCTCATCCAGGAGAAAAATATAAAACTAATAATAATAGATTCGCTTACATCACTCTTCAGGTCCGAGTTCCTTGGAAGAGGGGCACTGAATGAAAGACAACAGAAGCTCAATTCACACATACACAGGCTTGCAATGCTCGCAAACAAGTACAATCTAGCGGTCTATGTTACAAATCAAGTCATGGACAATCCAGGACTTATGTTCGGTGATCCAACGACGCCGATCGGCGGCAACATACTCGCCCACGCTGCCACCACTATGTTATATCTGAGAAAGAGCAAGGAGGAGAAGAGGATAGTAAGGCTTGTCGACTCCCCTCTCAAGCAGGAAGGGGAATGCATAATCAAGATCACCCCCGATGGCATAAAGGATTGATATTTTTCATTATCAGGCGATGACATGACGGAAATACGCGCCCAGCGGAGCACCGCGCCTGAAAAACCTAACGATACCAAATTGTTGACCATCAGAAATAATGACCTGCGCCGCACCGATACGACCCTTCGGGGGGAGGTTCAGTACACAACGCATAGGGACGCCGGACATTTCACCAGACAGAATTCTTCCAGCGATCAGGATTCAAGAAGAGGGGAGGGGTACGAACAGGCCACACTTATACTTTCGACAATGTCGATAAGCGTTTTCATATCCGGAGCAATGGGCATCATCCCGGCAATCTGGGGAACGCTATGTGCAGCAGCTCTCGCATCCGGCTCCTTAGCCACTTTTTATTTCGCAATCAGGCAGCGGCCAAACAAAATTCCACATTCCAATCGCCAACTATAATAAAACTCCCATACAAAGTAATTCATCGGTGTTAAAATGTTATACCTGATGGGCATAGGCCTTACAAAAGGGGACCTCCCCACGGGCACGATTGAGACATGCAAGAAATGCGAGTTTATCTACGCAGACAGGTACACAACATATGTCACCGAAGACAGGATCGAGCAGGTGGAATATCTTACAGGAAAGGGTGTCAAGAGGCTTAACAGGGAGATGCTGGAGGAAAGACTATCGGCAATCCTGGATGAGGCAAAGGAGAAGAATGTGGCGGTGCTGGTGGGCGGAGACCCGCTCATAGCCACGACGCACAAGATAATATTCATCGCCGCAAAAAAAGCCGGGGTTCCTGTCAAGGTGCACCATGCCACGTCCGCAATTGCGGTAATGCTTGGGGAGAGCGGCCTTGATTTCTACAGGTTCGGGCAGATGTGCACCATAGCCAGGTGGTCTAAGCATTACGAGCCCATATCTTTTTATGAAACCATACAGAGAAATATCAGGAACAACCTGCACAGCCTTGTTCTTCTGGACTGGGACCTCAGCAACAACTCATCGATGCAGCTGCCTGAGGCGCTGAAGATACTGAAGAAGGCGGAGGACAGCTACAGGGGAAAGATAATCGGTGATGACACCATGATAATCGTCATACACAAGATCACGTATGAGGACGAGAAGAAGCTGTTCATTCCGGTAAAAGAGGCCCTTGACGTGATACTCGACCCAGGGCCCACCACACTGATAATACCGGCGCAGCTTTCGGACATAGAAAAAGAGATAATAGGGGCAATCTACTGAGGGGAACGCAAGCTAATTATATCTAGCTGCAGAAGAGCTAGCGGTTATTCATGCTAATGCTAGAATTGACTAGCGGCAAAAGGGTAATCGCTGCAGATCAGTCCACGAAGGACATTCTCAAAAAGGGAATGTTCGGCAGCGATGAATCCGGGCACCTTTGTTTGTCGGTAGAGGAGGCGCTGTACCTAATTGACATGAGGAATGCACAATGCACGGAGAACGGCAAGGAGGTTCATTTCAACGATGTTGTGGAGAGGCTCGGCAGCGGAAGGATGCTCACGCGCTATTTGACCTTTAGGGACTGGAGGGACAGGGGGCTGATGATACGGGAGCCCAGGTTTTGGCAGGAAAAGGGCGGAAAGACCCCGATAAAGAAATATCCAGCATCTAAGCTGAAGGTCGAAGACAAAGTCAAAGGGACATTCTTTGTGCAGGATCTGATGACCGTGATAGAGGATAAGGATGGCGGCAAGAAACTGTATGATAGGCACTGGTTCGGGCAGTACGGCACATATAAGGCGAGCGACAAGGGAATCCTCAACAAGCTTGATATATACGAGACTCTCTTCCTTCTGGATAACGGTGCGCTAAAGGTGAAAAACGCATCGAAGAGCGATATTGTATCAACAGCCACCAGGAGAAGGCCGGATTTCCAGAAGTTGTACGACGTCTATTCGGACTGGAGGAAGAAGGGCTACGTGGTCAAAACCGGCTTCAAGTTCGGCACCCATTTCAGGATTTATTTTCCAGGGGCGAGGCCCATGCAGAACGGAAGCGAAAGCAAGGACGGATGGACGCATTCCAAGCACGTCATACATGTCTTCCCAAGAGACGTGAAGTTGCTGATATCGGAGTGGGCAAGGGTAATAAGGGTCGCCCATTCCGTGAGGAAGACCTTCATACTCGCCATACCCGGCAAAAGCAGGGAGAAGGACAGAAGCATAGACTTTATCCTCTACCACAGGAAGAATGGCAACATAGAAGTTCCGGGCGCAGATACTCCAAGATACGCAATGCTCTCGCTGAATGAGGACGAATACTTGGGCGGCAGCGATCTTTCCGCAATAATAAACGAGGCAAAGGGACACGGGCTAGAGCTTGTCATAGCAATAGCTGATAGGGAAACCGCAGTCACATACTACAAAGCGAGGAGGATTGAGCTTCCAAAGAGCGAATACGAATATTATGAAATAGATTGGATGCAACCGTAGCAAGTAATGAATATTTCCAAAATCCAACGCATATCATGGCAGCAAAATAGCACAAAAACCATTTAAGGCTTCGATTAATTTGTGCTACAATGGCGACAGTCAAAACCAGAAGAAGGGAGCGGGATAGCTCAGGTGACCCATTGATAAGATTTGCACATGGCAATGCACAAACAGACGAAATCATCCATAATCATATCTTATCCGTGACATTCCTGCTCTGGTCCTCTCTAGAATATAACGACCATTTCGGCGAAAGCAACATCAGGGCAGCAGAGCGACATTTGCTGTTGATAGATAAAATGTTCAGGGACCCTACATACGCCAGAAACTTTACCGAAGTCGATCTGGATAGAATCGATAAAGTAAGGAACATAGTATTTGAATGGCGCAAAGACAACGCTCCAGACGAGTTTATTCCAGAACCCGTTAAACCCAGGAGAGAAGCGCACGATGTGCTCGGTATTTCGCCAGGCGCGACCAAAGAAGAGATAAGGGATGCATACCGGAGACTTGTAAAGACACACCATCCAGACCACAATGGCAATACAAAAGAGTCAACGGCAAAATTTGTCGAAATACAGAGCGCATATGAAAGCCTGTTATGACCCTTGCAGTTTCACTACCTCTAGTTTTATATACTTATTTCAGCAATAATAAACATCAGATTCTGCTTTTTACAGAACTAATGTGACTACCAATGGGAGCGTATAGACAGATGCGTGAGACATTCATATCCGAGTACAAGGAGCGGAGCCAGCCCTATAAGGATAGGATAATCAAGTGGAGCGCTGAGGCACCGATAATAAGGATCGAAAAGCCGACGAATATAGCAAGGGCCAGGGAACTAGGATACAAGGCCAAGCAGGGGGTGGTGATGGCAAGGGTTCGTGTGCTCGGAGGGAGAAAGATGAGGCCTCAATACAGCGGGGGAAGAAAACCGTCAAAGAGCGGAAGATATTTTTCAAGGAGGAAATCAACCCAGTCAATAGCCGAAGAGAGGGTCGCAAAGAAATTCACGAACTGCGAAGTGCTTAATTCCTATTTTGTAGGTGAGGCAGGGTCCAGCAAGTTCTTTGAAGTGATACTCCTGGACAAAACAAGCCCGGTAGTTCTTTCAGACCCGCAGTATGCGGGAGTGGTGGCCCAAGAAAGGAGGGTGGAAAGGGGATTGACGCGTTCCGGCAGGAAGCACAGGGGCCTACTGACAAAAGGCTTCGGAACTGAAAAGTTCAGGCCGAGCAAGAGGCAGCACGACAGGAGCTAATAAATATCAGGCCGGACCGAATCCTAATAATTCTAGGTTTTAAATTTGACATTCGAAAGGACCAAGCCGCGGCAAGCTCAGGATCCGACAGAGGCACATGAGGAAAAACGTGCGAGCTTCTATAAGTCCATGAGGAGGGGGCTTGCAAGCGCCGGGCTTTTTATAGGAGGGGCAGCAGCGATAGGGGTTTGGGATTCTACGAATCCCACTTCATATATTCCATGGTTTACCCAGGCTGAGAACTTTTTGAGGAGTGTGTTACCCACGCCTGTTACAAACCAGCTGGCTCTTACGGATGGCAGCCAAGTTTACCAGGCCACAATAATGATCGGGAGCGCCATCATCGCCTACCTCAGCCTTCGCGACACAAAGTTCAGCAAGCTAAAGGATACAATAACACGTAATGTTTCTACTCTCCTTATGTGGTTGCCAAATATGGTCTTGGGCGATTGCATCTCGGCATCACTGCGCACGAATGACAATACACGTACCATTTCCTTGATAGTTCCAGATCCGGTGAGCACCGGGGTGTGGAGGCGCGGGGTCACACAACATTCTACCTGGCTGCACCCACTTGTAATGTGGGGGGATTCGCCATCCGCAATAATCCCAAACATCCCGCATTTCTACGAGCTGGGAATGGCCATGACGGGAGGCTACATTTTCACAAGGCTCGTCGGCTTCGAGCTTTATGACAGGCACCGCGCCAAGAAGCTCCTCAGGCAGACGGCAACAACCGATGAGGCATAATCTGGTTTTTCAATGAACTACAATGGCGTAATTGTGATACCAAAGAAAGCGGGATTAAGCTACAAGAGCATAATCGGGGCCACAAAACATCATAAAAGAAGCGGCATGACAATTTCCGAGACAGGAAGCACACTGAAAATAACAATAAAGACCAATGACGCCGCCGCAATGAGGGCCTCCCTCAATGCGATTATGCGGGACATACAGGTAATAGAGGGCGCAAGCACCGTCTGAATGACACGCCAGAAGGAATAAATACCTAAACGAACCGAGTTGTTGCTATATTAGGTGGCCTTGTGGTTAAACCCGATCATGATAAAGAAAGACAAGAGGAGTTGAAGAGAATAGAAGCACTTGTTGAACAGCTTCAACCAGGAGAACTTGTATTAGTCAGGATGGCCAGCACGTATCGACAAGGAGTGCGCATATTTGGTATTATTAACGATCGTAATTCAAGCGCCTCAAAAGTCCAAAAGGGCATAGAGATACACACTACAAGATTTGGCGGTAACGTATTTATCACCCCAGACATGTTGTTTGATAATGAGAAAGGCGTGAGCCTATTCAAAAGATTTGCCGTGGCTGGAGGATCGGTTTATAGCAAAATGGAAGTACCTGAAGGAAACTTTATAATCAGCCCTCCAACCGCATACGGACTCAAGCTTCAAGTCATTGCAGCAAAGAGCCCAAAAGATATAGAGGCTAATGACCCGGAGAAGAATAGAACCATAACTGAATGGGTGGGTCGCGGTTGCCTTGGGGGAGGAACTCCAAAAGAGGTAGCGAATCCGGATTGGAAACCTGCACTCATCGTATTTACTGGAAGAGATGTGATATTGCAGTATCTGGAACAGCATTTCGATGCCGTGGAATTGTCAAGGACTCTCACCACTATTGGTGTCGAACCATCGGAAAAGCTCAGACAAAAAGCAAAACAAGAAGCAACTATGCATGTTTTCAGCTGTATACTGAGCTAAGTGCTGCGGATGCAGCTAGACAGGCGCTGGATAGAAGGGCAAGATCGTTGCAAAGGGGTGGAGTGTTCCAGGAAGACGGTGCCTTGGTGGGCGTAATTGATAGAGATAACGTTTTCTTCATAACATTTGGCGAGCGAGAACACCTTGATGACAGATCACGCAATTTTCTGGGCGCAGCTGAAAGCGCAAAGGAACAAAGGTTATGGGAGTATGTAGATGTCGTGCAAATAGCCCCAGGATTGCAGATAAATGTAAAGGAGTTCATAGAGGGACTTAACAAGAAGCCAGAGGCAGCCCAGATTCCAAGAGGTAGAGCCAGAACCGCACGATAAACAGACTAAAATACCGGAAACATGGAAAATCTAAACCTATTTAAATATAACCAAGCTTAATAATAAACACAGTCAGAAAGTGAGTTCCGCAGCGGAATCCCGACTCCTCTGCTTTTCAGCTTAAGCTACTGGAACGACTGAAATAACCAGTGTTACTTATGCCAACCCATGGCTCGATGATGTACTGGCCGAGAAGGCGCGCAAGCAAACGCCTAGCCAGGCTCAGGAACTCGCCGAAGTTCGCGGAACAGGCGCTATGCAATCTCGTTGCGTTCAAGGTGGGCATGACCCACGTAACCATGGTCGATGATACAGAATCACCCTCGAAGAATGCGGAGGTTGCAAAGGCGTGCACTGTCCTTGAAGTTCCCAAAATGGAGGTATACGGGGCAAGGTTTTATTCACCAAACCAGTTCAATAACTATCAGGAGACAAAGACCGAGATTTACAACAAGGCCATAGCCCAGAAGCTCAACATCAAGAAGATAACCAACGACGAGACAAAACTGGACGCAATGAAGGCAAAATTGAAAGAATTTAATGAGGTAAGGGCCCTGGTTGTCGCATATCCAAAAGGTCTGTCTGCCGAACAGCACCATCCCGTAAGGTTTGAATCTGTTGTCGGTGGGAAAAACGTAGAGGAAAAGTTCGAATTTATTTCAAAAGTGCTTGGAAAGGAAATAAAGGCTTCAGAAAGCTTCAAGCCAGGCGAATATGTTGACGTGCTGGGTATTTCCAAGGGTAAAGGTTGGCAGGGTCCAATAAAAAGGTTCCACGTAAAGAGAAACTTCCACAAAGCGACCAACAAAATAAGGCACGGCGGGCCTCTCGGCGCGTTTGGCTCAGGAAAAATATTCTACACGGTACCCAGGGCAGGACAGCTGGGATTCAACTACAGAACAGAACACAATAAAAGGATACTCAAGCTCGGACTCAAGACCGATATAGAATTCGTCAACAAGAGGGCGGGATTCTCGAACTACGGTCTCGTAAAAAATGACTACGTAATCGTATCCGGATCCGTTGCAGGACCAGCAAAAAGAATGGTTCGAATCAGGAAATCTATCAGACACAGGAACGAAACCGGAATAAAGGAACCGAAAGTTGTGTATGTTGCAAAATGAGTGAATGATCATGGTCAGCGTATTTGATTTGCAGGGAAATCCAAAAGGCAGCGTCGAGCTATCCGAGGTTTTCAGCGAGGCCATACGCGACGACTTGATAAGGCGCGCTGTGATAGCCGAAAACACGTTGAAACTGCAACCACAAGGGCATTATATACTAGCAGGAATGAACACCACCGCAAGATACTACGGAACGATGAGCTCCTATAGGAGCGGAAGGCACATGGGAATCGCGATAAGGCCGAGGCAGAAACTCGGCGGGGGGGTGCAGGGACAGGTCAGAAGGATACCATCTTCAGTGAAGGGAAAAAGGGCTCACCCCCACAAGATTGAGAAAACGCTCATAGAAAGGATGAACAGGAAGGAATACCAGAAGGCGCTCAGAAGCTCGATCGCCGCGACGGCAAACAAGGACTACGTGAAAGTACAAATGGCGCTGCCGCTGGTAGTTACAAATGAGATTGAATCGATAAGGAAGACAAAAGACCTCCTGAAGGTCATAAGCGCGCTGAAGCTCTCCGGCGATCTTGAGAAAAGCAAGTCGCCGCAGATAAGAAAGGGGCTTAGAAGGCTGGCGGCAAGAAGGCATTTCAGGAAGTCCCTTCTTTTCATAGTTAATGAGGACAAGGGCCTTACAAGGGCGGCAAGGAACATCCCGGGAGTAGATGCGTGCACTGTGGGGGACCTGAGGGCAGGCATCCTTGCGCCCGGCGGCGTCCCCGGAAGGGCAACCTTATGGAGCGAATCCGCGATGAAGAGCATTACCGCAGGAATAGAAAAATTATCGTTGATGTAAAATGGCAGTATTAAAATATCCACTTGCAACAGAAAAGGCGATATCGCAGATAGACAGGAACAACCTCATCGTATACATTGTCGACTTCAGGGCGACAAAGACCGAGATTAAGAAGGAGTTTGAGTCGATGTTTCAGGTCAAGGTCGATAAGATAAGGAGCGTAAACATGCCGAATAATTCCAAGAAGGTCTACATCAAGGTTGCAAAGGGATACAAGGCTACCGATGTCGCATCAAAGCTAAAATTAGTATAATAATCAGGAGAATCGAATGACAACAAAATCAGCAGGATCAAGGGCGTTAAAGGCCATGCAGACCACAAAGCCACGCCATTGTGATATTTAATGCTAAAAAAGTGAAACGATGGGAAAAAAGATGAGGCAGCAAAGGAGGGGCAAGGGATCGGTAGCGTACCGCAAGGCTCCCGGAACATTCGACATCACCCCCACCTATACGAATAACCAGAACGCAGAACTCGTCGGCGAGGTGATAAACATAATCAACCACACTGGTCATACCGCACCGCTCATAGAAGTGCTTTATGAGGATTTCACCAAGGGCTACCTGATAGCACCGGAGGGCATAAGGATGGGCGACAGGGTCCATGTCGGGCCCAAGCCGCATTATAGCATAGGTAGCGCCATGAAGCTCGGTGACATACCGGAGGGCATTCCAATATACAACATCGAATCCATGCCGGGGGACGGCGGGAAACTGGTGCGTTCGGCAGGGAGCGCAGCGTACGTATCCGCACACAGCAGGAATACGACCACTATCGCCCTGCCTTCCAAGAACTCAATAACGCTTGTAAATGAGTGCCGGGCCCAGCTCGGTATTGTGGCAGGCGGTGGAATAACCGACCAGCCCATAGTCAAGGCCGGCAAGAGCCACTACATGATGCACGCCACAAACAGGATGTGGCCAGGATTCAGGGGAGTCAAGTCAAACCCCGTAGACCACCCGTTCGGAGGCAAGCAGCACCATAAGGGCAAGAGCAGCATGACAAGCAGGAACGCGCCGCCAGGAAGGAAGGTAGGGCACATCGCGGCCAGCAGAGTGGGAAGAAAGAAGAAAGGATAATCATGACAACAAGAACAAACCCAGGGAATCGCAGAATGAACGGGGCAGAGCTCGATTTACTAGGCAAACTTGCAGAACTTGAGCGTGCAGAAGCATTCGAACGCGGAATGACTCTCGGAAACGGGCGCCACATTTCGGGTCCAGACTTGAGAAGAACGCACGAAGATCAGGAACGCAAAAGACAATCATCAGAATGGCAATACAAGAAGAAAAGATGAATGAATGGTAGAACGAATAGTATTCAGGGGAAGGACATCGCCGGAGGCGCAGGCTCTCAAGCCAGAGGAGTACCTGAAGCTCATAAAGTCAAGGCAGAGGAGGACGATAAAGAGAAATGCGATAGTGCTAAAGAAGCTCACCGAGAAGATAGAGAGATACAAGAAGAATGCGATAACCAAGCCGATAAGGACTCACATAAGGGAGGCCGTCATACTGCCTTCGTGGATCGGCATGAAAATATCCGTCCATAACGGGAAGGAGTTCCAGGAATTGGACATAACCGGACCAATGCTCGGGCACAGGCTCGGCGAGTTTGCATTTACCACCAAGAGGGTGCAGCACAGTGCGCCCGGAATCAGGGCTACAAAAGGAAGCAAGTTCCTAGCTGTTAAGTGATCCAATGAAATACTCATACAACCAGGACAAAACCGGCGTGGTCTTCGCAAATGCGAAGGACCTCAACGCCAGCTACAAGGATCTTGGGGCGGTATGCGATGCGATAAGGTACAAGAGCGCCCAGGCAGCGCTCGACGCGCTCGATAGAGTGATAGTAGACAACAAGCCGATACTATACAGGAAGCACAACATAAACATGGGATCAAGGCACGAGCTCGGTGGCAGAAAGGGCAGGACCCCGATAAAATGCGCAAAGATAGTCAGGAAGGTGCTGGTCAATGCAATGGCGAATGCAACAAACAAGCAGCTAGATCCGGAAGCAATGTATGTCGTGCACGCGGCGGCAAACAAGACACTGATCGCAAGGAGATTCCCGTCAAAAGGGTCGCTCTTCGTAACCGGCGGACCATCAGGGCAGGTTCCGGCAAGGCATTCGGACATCGAGTTCTCAAGGGTTGAGATAGGCGTGTCCATGCTGGATCAGAGAAGGCTGAGCAGAAACATAGTCAACAAGATAAAGATCGAGACAAAGAATGCTCCAAAGGTGCAAAAGAAAGAGATAAAGAAAGGAGAGAAGAAAGATAAGAAGCCACTCGTCAAGATCCAGAAGAAGGAGGAGCAGAAAAAAGAAGAAAGCCAAAGCAAGGAGGGGGAGAGGGCGGAAGCAGCAAAGAAAGAGCCAGTAAAGCAGGAAGCGCAGAAAGCCGAACAACAAGCAGTGAATCAATGACGATAGAGAGAAAATTCATAGATAATTCGATAATCAAGCTCAAGATATCAAGATATCTGCAGAAGGAGCTGGTCAGGGCCGGCTTCTCAAGAGTCGATATCCAGAAGACCCCTGTGCTGACAAGAATAACTGTCTATGTCCTAAGCCCAGGCAAGGTCATAGGAAGGGCAGGATCAACGATCAACACGCTAACTGAAACTATAAGGACGAAATTCAGTGTCGAGAATCCGCAGATAAATGTAATGGAAGTGGAAAACAAGATGCTGGAACCAATGCTTGTGGCGCGCGACATAGCCGAGAAGTTCGAAAGGGGGCTCAATGCAAGGAAGGTCATCCAGAACGCGCTGAGAATAATAATCGAGAACGGGGCACTCGGGGCCGAGATAATTGCATCCGGAAAGCTTGCGGCGAAGGGCGCCCGCGGCAAAACCATAAGAAAAAGCATAGGCTATATCCCGAAAGCCGGCAACGTGACAGAATTGGTCCGGGAGGCGGCTGCAACCTCATACCCTAAGTATGGGGCCATAGGCGTCAAGGTGAGAATAGTCCCGCCAGGAACAATATTTCCGGATAGGGAGCTCAAGCCGATTGAGATACCAAAATCCATCCTCAATGCCTGAGCAAACAATACGAGCTGCGTGAATAAATGTTTGGTACAATAATCATTGCGATTATCGCCTTCCTGTCAATAATGGTGCCAGGGTTCCTTTTTGCCCTTGCGCTGTTGAGGAAGACTGAGCTAAATCTCTTCGAAATAGTAGTTGTAGGATTCATACTCGGATTCATGATGACCCCCACCATGACGTGGCTGGAGTCGTATTTCATTAACTACGTGCACTTCTTCTCGTTTTCGCTTCTGCTCTATAACATCAACATCATCATCCTGATAATAATAGGACTGGCGCTTTGCATCTGGCAGGGCGCATTCAAGGATTTCAGGCAGGAATACCTGACAAAAGGCACTGCAAGTGAGGCATCCCACAGGCCTGCCCACCACGCGAAAAGCCCGTACTGGTGGGTCTGGGCGATACTCCTTCTCTTGATGTTCTCCGCATTTGCAACCCGCATATTCAGCATAGGCACTGCGCCAAAGTTCTTCGAGTTCGATCCGTACTTCGACATGATCGACACTTCCTATATCCTTACTTATGGCCAGCAGCTTCTCCTTGATCCCTCCGCGTGGCCGGCATCCCCGTTAGGCACAAACCACAGGATAGAGCCCATAGTGCCGTACATAGAGGCATACTGGTATGAGCTTTCCAATACGGCACCAGCCAGCGCAACCACTGTCGATACCAATCTGCTAAGCATAGTTGGCAGCATATACCCTCCAGTCACCGCCGCGCTCCTGGTTTTTGTGATTTTCGCCATCCTCTATCACGAATACAACGAATACATAGCCCTGATCGCCGCAGGGCTCACTGCAACCATGCCGACGCTGATAACCACATTCATGTCCGGCGAGCAGCTGGTCGAGCCATGGGGCATTTTCGCGCTGTTCTTCTTCATAATGGCATACATGCTGGCCGTAAGAAATCCCAAGAGCAAAAGGTTGGCGATCCTTGCGGGGATAGCATTCGCGTCCAACTTCCTCGGTGCGCATTATTACACCGTAACAACCGGGGTCCTAGTGCTGTACATACTCTTCCAGGGCACGATAGACGTAATCCGCGGCACGTCCGATATAGACTTCTACAAGATGAACGTGCTGGTCATAGCCATAATAACATTCACGTTCGCCATCTTCATACCTTATACCGCCACGCTGCAGAACCGCATCCCGGCCGTGCTTGGAATTCCCATAATAGTCGCGGGCCCGTTATTTGCATTGATACTGGTTGCGTTCATGGACTACGGCCTCCGCGAACTGCACAAGAGGAAAATAATATTCAAGGAATTAAACCTGAGCGCAAGGCTGATATGGATAGGCGTGATCACCATAATAGCGATATTGGCCATAATCTTTACGCCGCTCGGCCAACCCATATACAAATACCTTACCCTCAGCAAAAACTTCACCACACCATCAAGCCCCCTTTTCATGACCGTCCAGGAGTTCATCCCCACGGGCCCGTTCTATGATTTCGGAGGGCAGGGATTCGGCAGCATAGCGTCGCTGATATTCGGAGTGCCCATCCTATTATGGGCTGTAATATCGCTCACCCTGATCCTAGTCGCACTGAGCATATACTTCAGGAGCAGCAGGACCAGCATATTATACATGGCAATAGCGTTGCCGCTTACGTTCGCCGGGACATCGGAAGTCAAGTACCTTCCGCACTTCGGTGTCGCCTACATTATAATGTTCTGCATAATGCTGGGAGAGCTTGTCTATCTCGCCGAACGGGGCTTCAAGCTGGGCTTTTCCACCAAGAAGGAGTCAACCGCAGAACAGGGCGGGCAGCTCCTGGACGTGCCCAAGGCCAAGAACAGGCATTATATAACGATGATATTGGCGGTCGGGATTTTCTTCCTCTCTAGCATACTCGGCGTCATATACCTGGTATACGTGGCCCTGACCGAGAAATTCACGGAGCCAAACGCAAAGACCTACATCTATGCGCTCGCCATTTTCCTAATACTTGTGATAATAGGGATAACAATTGCATCGAAATCGCTATTCTTCGGGGAGAGCTCCTCGTACATGGTGGTGTTCGGCTCAGCGCTGACCGCCGCCTCCTCCTCAAATTCCACCAGCCTCTGCAATACCCTGCAGGCCCAGGGCAACAGCCTGGGTTACACGCTATTCTGCAATACCATACAGCCGTACTGGCTCAACGCAATGGCGTGGATAAAGCAGAATGTCGGCCCGAACGCACCCCGCGTTCTGTCATGGTGGGACTACGGCGACTGGATAAACTGGTTCGGAAACAGCAACGCATTTCTCAGGGGAGACAACGCCAATGCGATAGAAGACTACGCCACGGCAGCCCACTTTGTGCTGGGAGACAGGTATTCACCGCAGTCGCTCGCCAGCTTCATGAATGGGAACCAGTCCAAGTACGTGCTGATGGACCAGGACCTCATATCGAAGTGGCAGGCGCTTGATTTCCTCGCCTGCATATACACAAACCAGACCTCTTATGATTATGCGGTGGCGGCAGGGGCATCGCAGAACCCAGCCCAGCCGTACGCGCTCGGCACGTCCCAGTGCGAAATAAGCCACGACCCTCAGTTCGCGCTGGTCCCTCTTGCCGCCCTGACGGGTAACACCTCGCAGAGCATAAACTACTACTGCTCCTTCTCCAACAGCACGGTACAGTTTGCGCAGACCTTCCTGGTGACGGGAGGGAGCCTGGACAACAGCAGCGTGTGCACAAGCCTCATACCAAACGCAAAGGGCGTGCTTGATGTATACAACCAGAGCGGCAAAAGGATAAACGCCTACCTCCAGTCTTCGCAGTACCTTGGCGTGGTCAGCGTCAGCGGCGCGCCGTTCGTCGAGTTCATGATGATATACGTTCCAAACGGCCCGAACGGCACGATAACGAACGCGCCTTCCGGGTTCTACACATCAAATTACTACAAGGGATTTGTACTTGGGGACCTGCCCGGATTCACGCAGGTGTATCCCGTAAACTCTCCCGGTATCAACTACCTGAACGTTACTGATCCGGTCAGGATATACGCGGTGAACAACTTCACAGGAAGCCTTCCGGAGGTCCCTCCGAAGCCATCGTGGATACAGAACAACTACACAATGCCATGACCGATAGCGTCATGTTTTTATTTATTGATTTACAAGCAGTTGGGGGGTTTTGATGAAAGTAGCAAGAGAGGTCGGACTGTCTTTTGAGGACGTTCTGCTTGTCCCGAAGAAGAACGCGTTCGGATCCAGGAAAAACGTTAATGTTTCCACAAGGCTGACAAAAAAGATACAACTAAGCATCCCTATAGTCAGCGCAAACATGGATACCGTGACGGGCTCCCAGCTTTCGATAGCGCTTGCTGAAAGCGGCGGGATGGGAATACTACACAGGTTCAATACAATAGCCGAAGAGGCCGCGGAGGTAAAGAGGGTTAAAAGGCGCAGCTCCTTCATACTCAAGGATCCATATACGATAGACATCACCGCAAAGGTTTCGAACGCGAGAGCCCTGCAGATGTCCAAAGGGGTTTCCGGATTTCCTGTCCTCTCCGGCACCAAGCTTGTGGGCATAGTCACCAACAGGGACATAAAATTTGCAACCGACGAGACGCCGATCGAAGAGATCATGACCAAGAAGAAGGACCTGATAACCGTGCAGGCCGAAGAGAACGGAAAGCTCACCGCCGAGAAGTTCATCGAGCTCTTCAAGCGGCACAAGGTGGAGAAAATACCCATAGTAGACAAATCCTTCAACCTTGCGGGCCTTGTGCTGGCAAAAAGCGTACTGGAGCTATCTCAAAAGGGAGCCAGCAAGAGCAAGGACGGCAGGCTGATGGTCGGCGCCGCCGTAGGGGTAAAGGACACTGTGGAGAGAAGCCAGGCGCTTATAGATGCCGGCGCAGACGTCCTTGTCATAGACATAGCGCACGGCCACTCCAATGCGGTCATAGACGCAACGAGGAAGCTCAAGAAGGAATTTGACATTGAGGTCATAGCCGGGAATGTTGCCACCGCAGATGCCGCCGAAGATCTCATAGCTGCTGGAGCCGATGCGGTGAAGGTCGGGATAGGCCCGGGAAGCGTCTGTACCACCAGGATCGTGGCAGGGAGCGGGGTACCGCAGCTTACGGCGATACAATGGGCGTACGAGGCCGGAAAGGCGCACAATATACCTATCATAGGAGACGGCGGGGTGAGGACGTCCGGCGATGTGGCCAAGGCGTTGGCGGGAGGCGCCTCCACGGTCATGATAGGCAAACTCTTTGCCGGCACCGAGGAAGCCCCAGGATCCACCATAATGAGGGGAGGGATGAAATACAAGTTCTATAGGGGCATGTCATCGATATCTGCGAATGACAAGAAACTTGCTGTGGACAAGGCGAACTTTGATGTAAGCGACATAATCGGGGAAGGGAATGAAACGTTCATACCGTATGTGGGCTCGGTCAAGGACCTGATATACCAGCTGATAGGGGGACTTAGGTCTGCGATGAGCTATTCGGGATCTACTACCATAAACGAGTTCAGGCAGAAGGCGGAGTTCGTAAGGATAGGCGGGAGCGGGGCCCGGAGGGAAAGCTACGACAAGCTAAGCGAATGAGCGCCGTCCCGGCCATCGGCATAAATAAATACCCTAATGGAAAAGATTTTTGCGTGGGCTTGTAGCTCAGCCTGGTCAGAGCGCTGGTCTTATAAGCCAGATGTCGTGAGTTCAAATCTCACCAGGCCCATCCACTATCAATTCCACAGTTAACTACGTAAAAGCCCATGGAACTCGCTTCTGCTCCCAAGCACGTCCAGAAATTCGTTCACCGCCTTCTCGCTGGTTGCAAAGGCCCTGCTTTCGTCTTTCCAATAATCATATTCCGAACGTCCAACGCCTGTCAGCTTTGGGTCGCAAGCCATAAACCTAAGTTTCCCATCCTCCTTTCTCAACAGTAGATGGTCTCCACTGCTCGGGGAAGTCAGCATCACCACACTTCCATTCAAGATATCCCTGTTATTCTGTATTTTCAATAGGACAGCCATGCTCTCCTTGAGGCTAAGTGTCCCCGCGGTTTCAATGTATGGGTTGCGGCTGAGTGGAAAGGTAAAGACATTAGAGAGATATATGAAATAGGCGTTAGCCTCAACGCGTTTCAGCGCCTCCCGTACATCCATGTTTAAAAATTCTACATTAACCGCTTTCACATCAATTCGTGATTTGGTAAAGCCGGGCCAGTGCCTGTTGTTTTTCCATTCCCCCTCTCTAAACCTGTTGTACGCCGAGAGCGCCAACATACCCGCAAGTATTTGCCTATCATGGTCATCGATAAGCACCATATTTGATATTTGATTTCGTTTCTGCAGTGCAGCCAAAAGCTGAGCGTGCTGGTCAGCGCCGCCCAGAATTCCCACATATCTGTTAATGCCCTCCAACTCCGATAGCTTTCTCAGAAACATGGTGGAATATGCCTCATTTGTTTGCCAAAAAACGGTCCTGCAGCTCGCGACATCGCGCGGCAAATGGCCATCATACCTGAAGCTCAACGTCCCCTCCTCAGTAATTGATATTCGCGGCCTAGCCCCTCCGAAGATCGAATGTCCCCGCAATATCAAGAAATCTACGGCATCATCAATCGTAGCCCCCTCAGATATGTACCTTAGCGCCCTGCTGAACGCTCGGCTAAAGTCTGCCGAGGCCCCGGTCTCCGTCTGGACAGGGAGCCTGTCAGCAGCCCATACGCCCGCACTATGTTCCGCAATCCTCACCATCATGAATATCCAGATTGTTCTACCGGTTTTTGATATTTAAATATGCCGGATTCGGACCAGAAACATGGAAAATTTTGTGTTTTTGGAATATTGCAATAGCACGGAACGCTTAAATACAGAGGAATGCGCGTTTTATGTGGAAGAATAGGTATTTGGATGGCGACCGGTAAAATACCGCACTTAGCGCCAGAAGCGGCGGCTACGTTTGCAGTCTATGTGGATGCTACCAGGACAAGGGCGGCGATGGAAGGAAGGACAATAATTTATACGATAAGATTTGATCCAACAGAGGAGGATCCCGCGGAGAAAAAAGCTACCAAGGCACCGGAAACCCAAAAATCTACGATAGGAATAAGAAAAAGGGAGGATACCGGGGATGGCCAACACAAGCAAAAAAGGGACCACAGCCGCTGATCTACCTCAGTTCCAGCTCGGCCCAGTTCGGCCAAAGCAATTAATTTAAATATTCAATCCAAAGGTATCTTGATTCTGATGGGCAATTCAAAATGTGTCTTCTGCAACACTGACAACATAGACAAGCAGGGCATCCTTTATCAGGATAACAAATGCATGGTCATCCTAGATAAATATCCAATAACTAAAGGACACCTTTTAGTCATACCGAAAAGACATTATGAGCATATGCTCGAAACACCAGATACTGTAATAGACGATATGTTTGAAATAGCAAAAATCGCCGGAATAACTGTCATGAAAAAGCTAAAGGCCCCCGGGGTAAACATTACGACTAATATAGGCAAGACCGCCGGACAGTTTGTCATGCATTTTCATGTACATGTCATCCCCAGATACGAAAAAGAGGAGAATCCAAAAGACGAATTTAAATTCGATCATGGACACGAAATCAACGAAGAACTTAGGAATGAGCTTGTCAAGTTGCTGAAAATAAGAAAACACAAAGAGTGAACAGCCACCTATTACTCAAAGATGCACTATCAATAATGAACATGCGCTTCCCCGCCGCAAGCGCTGCATTTGTACGCAACGTACCTGTGCGAGCTCACCACCCTGATGCTGCAGTTTAATCCGGGCACGAGAACAACCTCGCACTTGGTGCATATCCTGTCCCTCATCCTCTTAGGTATCGTAACCTTGTAGTGCGAGCTTATCTTCCTTAGCGAGGAGACATACCTCTTTGAGCGCGCCCTGTCAGCGTCTGCTGTAATCTCGGCTTTATCAAAAAGAATCCCTATGCGCTCCAAGGCAATCTTTTTTACTATGTCCTTTTTGTTGTACATAATTACAACACAACTACATTACCCCAATGTGCTGGAGAAGCTCCCTGAGCGATATTTCTAGATTGGTAGAGTTTTTTATTGTGACAAGATTGCCCGCAATCTCTATGCCTTCATTTGAGGGAATTCCATGGAAGAGCAGGATAAGCCTCCTCATCTCCTCTTCCTGTGGCATGGCGATTTTCTTGTCCTTTATTATATTGGCCCTTGCGACAGCCTTGATTGCGTTGTTTATCGCCCCCACATACTTTCCACGCTCGTTAAACATGGTTATTGTATCAAGAAGCGGCCTATATTCGAATAATCTATAGTCCTCAAACCCCTTTCCATCGGCCAGTACTATGCCATCAAAGTCCATGGGCGATATCTTTGCGGCATTAATGTCTGGCTTATAGACCGCGCCGTGGTAACCAATGCAGTCCTTGTTGGCATAGCTCGCTATGCTGTACTGCACTCCCCACTTTTCGAATACTCTCTTGAGCATCGACACGGTCTCGTCCTTGAAGTCCTTCGGGGCTATAAAAATCGCGAATTTCATCCAATCAGGCACTATATGTTAACGTTTATTCTTTATATTTTTATCGCTATGCCGGCAAACAATCTACTTTCAGAAACGGAGTAATTTCTCCGAAAAATTAGGCATTTCGCACCATTTAAATATCTTAAAACATGCTGAATATACCATTAGTTATGTCCCTTGCATCCCTAGAAAGGCGTATTGACGTTCCTGGAATTAGCTTGAGAACTGGTCAGATCTCTAATTCAAAGAACCAGACCGATACGATAACAGACATAGGATTCTATTATGCAGAACGCTTCGGTGCGGTTGCTGAGCAGTTACATTCAGCAATGCCCGGAATAATGGACCATATGGGAGCGAAATTTGGCGTACTCCCCCAGGTAAAAAGCATTAGCGTGCGGCCAGTCGAGCACCTCTATGGCGAGTATAACCCAGATCCAGAGATTCGCGCCATTGTAATATCCCCATATACTCCGGAATACGCGCGCATTCCTGCTTTGGTCCATGAATTATGGCATGACGTTGACGTCTACCAGAGCCAAATATTCAAACATAGCCCATACCCGCAGAATCTAGGCAACTCTGGAGTATTTTTTATAGTAAGAGGTCTGGCAGATGTAGGTCATGCAATAGACGAGGGCACCGCGGAACTTGTACAATTGGATTATGATTCGGTACTCCGAAAAAAGTACGGGATAACTTTGGACTCGCCCGGCCTTAACTACATTAACAAAATAGTAACATGCGGAAGTCCGGGTTTTATGTATAAGGGATCAATCCACACCAGTATAACTCCAGAAGCGTTGGCATTTGATGAATTCCATCAGGTAATGACCGAATCTAGAAATAAGTTTGACGCATTGATAAGGCTCGGTGGGAAAATACGCCAAGGCACCGAAATAAGCTCTGGGAGAGACGGAGGACTGGATATATATGATAATCATGTGATGGGCTTGGTAATGACACTGCATTATCTTGCAATGCATGCCAATAACCTACAGAAGGCAATATCACATATTCGGGAAAGGAATGCCATAGAAATAGTAAAAGAAATCAGGGATGCTGTACACCATAAACCCAAAATCTTCGATGAACTCTACGAACTTGTTTATACAAAAAGGGGAAAGTAAAAGCAAATCAGCTTTCCATGTACGGCGCCAGGTAATATGCCAAAGCTGCGTCTCCTATCTTGTAGTCGACCCTTACCGGCTCCTCGCTCTTCAAAGAAAGGGAAACTGACGTCTCCGCCGGGCACGCCCTTATTATCCTCTCCAGGTATTCAAGGTTGAATGTGGCTACCGAAGGCTTCGTGACATTGAGCTTTTTTACCGCATCCGCGCCGTTCATGTGCTCCTCCTCAAGCTCCCCTGCATCGCCCTTTGCTAGCACCATAAACGAGTCCTTCTCGGTCTTAAATCCTATGTATGATGAGAGCAGGTTTGCATCCCTGAGGATCTCCTTGAGTATATCCCCGCGCACCTCTATATTTGATTCGAACACAATCTTCGGCTCCTTGTCGGCCTCCTTCCTTGCCTCTATGATCGGAAGCTTGAACCTTCTTGAAGAGGACTGTCCCTTGAACTCCATAGAGAGCCTGTTTCCGGAATCCTTCATGACCAGCTGCTCACCAGATCTTGAACTCGCCATTATCTTGGAAAGATTGTCTATGTTGAGCCCCACCGATGTCGGCTTTTCGACCTCGTACTTGGAGAAGGCCTTGTTGGGGATGAAGAACGAGACCATGCTGATTCCAGACGGATCCATTGCCTTCAGCGATATTCCCTCCTTTGATATGTTGAAAGTTCCCTCATCAACAAGGCTCTGTATAGATTCCACGCAGTTCTTCCAATAGCGTGCATCATCTATCTTTATTTCGAATGACATATTACCTCCTCACACTCACAAATAGCTGTTTATATAACGCCATAAAGGAATAAAAACATAACTAATAATCCGATTACCGGCAGATTATTGCCCCGAGTCCTCCTTTTTCTTCGTCTTCTGCCCCTGCATGCCCATCTGCTTGCCGCCTATGTTAATCTTGAAGTTACCCTTCGCAATGTCTGCCATGTCAAAGACGCCTATCGGGGTCGGCATGCCAAGCCCCCTGGACTCGGTGGGTATAAAGATCAGTGTATTTTTCCCGCTTATCCCGATTTCATAAAGCATGTTAAGGGCCCTGAGCTGCATTGCATAGTGGTTTGACGCGTACATATTCGCGGCATCTATCATCTTCTGTGCCGCCAGCTTCTCGGATTCCGCGAGGACGACCCTGGCATCCCTCTCCCTGGAGGCGATCGCAACCTTGGCCATCGCATCCTGCAGTTCGGTAGGTATCCTCACATCCCTGAGCTCTACGGATATCACGTTTACTCCCCAAGGCAGCACCCTTTCGTCTATCAACGCCTTGACGGCATCCGCGATCTCGCTCCTTCCCTGTATCATCTTGCTAAGTTCAACCTTTCCAATCACATCCCTCAGCGAGGTTTGCGCCGCAAGCGTCACAGAGTCCATCATGTTCGACACCTGCAGGACGGTCTTTTCCGGGTCCTCTACCTTCGAGAACATTATGGCGTCCACATCCACTCCAACGTTGTCAGAAGTGAGCGTCTTCTCCGCTGAAAAAGTCGTAGAGAAAGTCCTCAGGTCGTACGTGTATGGCATGCCCTGTATTATCGGGATTATGAAGAACATACCCGGGCCGTATATTCCCTTGTATCTGCCCAGGGTCAGGATCGGTGCTCTCACCCATTCCGAAAGGACCTTCAGGCTCAACGCAATATACACTATCAGGATTATAACGAATGTGATCAGGAAGTTCGATGCGGTGCCATAGGAAATTACGGCGCCGGCTGCCGCAGAAAACACAATCCCGATAATTATCGCAACTATCGAGTTTGCCTGATTCGTGCCCTTCTGGCTCTTAACATCGTAAGTCTCCATGGTGCCCCCGGATTACCTACATCTATTCAATTGTCTTTATTTATTGCTTCGCTTTATCATACGGCAGGATATGGCAGCGTTGTAACCACGCTCTGGTTAGCGCTGTCGCCAATGCTTGTCTCATTGAGGAATATGGCAAAGCTGCCCCCGGATCCGGTGTCATTTATCCCTATGCTGAGCGGCACGTAGTAGGTATCCGACATGCACATGATGAACCTTCCATTCCCTCCAGATCCGGTTACTGTGCCTTCGACCACCGTGCATGGCGTGCCCCGGTATGCGCTCTGGTAGCTGTTGTTATAGATGAAATTCAGGCCAAACTGGCCCAGCTGATTGAAATTAAAGCCATACATCTGCGACAGGTTCACGCTGCCGAGGGTATTTCCGCTGGCGCACGAAGGCTTTTCCGATCCAAGCAGGGCAGTGACATTGCCGTGCGCCGCTGCATTGGCATTGAAGTTGGTGCACACATAAGAGAAGGAGAGCCACTGCACGTTTAGGGAACCCAGAACCGAAGCGTCCGACGCAGTAAACGACAGGTGCCTGCTACCATTGTACTGTGCAATCCACATGGAAAGCGGAGATGAAATCGTACCCAGCAGGCTCAGCGCTTTGTTCGAAGATTTAAAGTATACCGTACCAGTGTAATTTGCATGAAACTGCTTTGTGGAGTTGGAATTCAGGCTGGCGTTTGTCAGGGTGCTGAGCATCTCCATTGAAGTGCTAGGATTTTTGAATGCGGTGGAATAAGCTGCCGGAACAGTGCCGTTCTGCCCAAAGGTCTGCAGCGCGGGCGCCGGGGATGAAGTCCCTCCAAGTATGGAGGGCCCGAATATGAACAGGGCTCCCGCCCCAATGACTCCAAGAGCCACGAGCGCGATGATCAACTTTCCTAGTATACCAATACCTGCACCAGCTGCCATTCAATCACACGGTTAGTCTATCTGCAAAAGGATATAAAAATATGACCAAGGTGCAGTAAATGACCAAAAAAGTATTAATATTTACCGCCCATGGATTGCACACAACAAAGGCAACGGTTTTATGCTAAAGTGGTACGGTTATCTTGGAATCCTACTCATAGCTTTCGCAGAGATAAATTTTCTTCTTGTCATCGAGCCGTTTGCCCTGTGGTACATACCAATAGTGTGGAGCGGATACATTTTATTGGTCGACAGCATCACCTACAGGATAAAAGGACAATCCCTCATAATGTCCTACACAAAGGAATTCATGGCGATGTGTGCAATTTCGGTTCCATTCTGGCTCATTTTTGAGTTCTATAATATTTTCACAAACAGCTGGATATACACCAACTATGTCTGGTATGTCCACATAGTGGATTTCATAACGATAATGCCAGCGGTCCTTGAGACGTTCACGCTGCTGGGCGCCATCGGAGTTTTCAAGAGCCTGGACAAAACCAGGAAGAAAAACACGCAGGCCCCATCCCGCTCCCCATCCATACTGCTCCAGCTCCTAGTCTTCTTCGGGGCGTTCATCACTATCCTCCCATTCATTGATCCGAAGATAGGATATCCATTCATGTGGGTTGGACTTATCCTTCTGCTGGACCCGTTCAATTACCTCACAGGAAGACCTAGTGTGGCCCAGAAGTTCAGCAGCGGAAACAAGAGCATTCTTTATAGGCTCTTCCTCTCCGGCCTGATAATGGGCTTCTTCTGGGAATTTTGGAATTATCAGGCGTATCCAAAATGGACATACAACCTGCACTATTTCATATTCTCCGGCATAAAACTCTTCGAGATGCCGCTCGCGGGCTATCTAGGCTATCTCCCGTTCGCGGTTGAGGTATATCTGTTCTTTGCGTTCTTCAGATCGTTCTTGTTCAAAAGGACAAATACGCTGCTTGAGACGTAGTATGGGGCTGCTGGGATTTGAACCCAGGTTACACGCGCCCGAGGCGTGCCGTCTACCAGGTTAGCTTACAGCCCCGAAATTCACTCAACTATTGAGGAAAAGTTAATTTAAGCGTTGGCATTGCAAATCCCCTCCAAATCCTAGAAGGCGCCCCCCTGCATCAATACAGCAATGTATAAATACCAGATGCTGCCTAATCTCCTGCTTGCTAAGTTGCAAAAACGCAAAGGTCCATCGCGAAAATTTCACTTTTCACCGAGTTTAAATATCATTTACGACACTATATCAGGGTAAAGAAATGGCAACAGAAATAACGAATACAGGCCTGCTGGCCCATCTAAGGAAGGGAGAGCCCGAGCATGAGCCTGAAGCACCGACCATAAATCTCACGGAGCGCAAGACATCGTCTTTTACAATGCATCCGCATGCTATCGTGCCAAGTGCCGTTCCGGAGATCTTCAGCACATGGCGGATTGATATAAGGAACATAAATGTCAGGGTGGATTCCACAAACGTAAGTTTCCCAAAATTCGATCCCAACACCTTTGAAATATTTAGGAGGAGGAAGGAGGGAAAGATAGGGCAGAAAATCTAATTCTATACATCTTCAACCAACTCCACAAAGCCTTTAAATGTATCCAAACCTGTATAAAGCAGTGAACTTGATGCAGACGATAAAACACATCTATCCTTTGCCCACAGCCAAGGCGGTGGTCGTTGTGATGGTTATAATAGGATTGATTTTGGGTTTGATATTCGGACTGGCCAGCAGCGCGCTCGGCGGCCTCGCAAGGCTGCTGGGAAGCACAGCGGCCGGCGTAACGCTCGTCAATTTCGGCCTTCTCTCGATAATAGCCTTTCCTATAATATTCGCGATAGCAGGTTTCATCTTCACAGTAATAAGTGTATGGGTCTACAATGTCCTCGCCGGGTTTCTTGGCGGGGTTAAATGGGACTTCAGCAACGGCACACTGAATAAATTGGACATAGTTTCGGTGGCGAAGATTGACATGGGCATTTTTGGCGTATTTGCGCTCATAGAAGGATTTCTGGTAGGCGGATTCGCATTGGGCTTCAATGTTGTTGGGGCCGTAGTCGGCGCCATAGGCGGATTGATAGTCGGCGCAATACTTGGATTCATAATGGGTGCTGTTGGAGCATTCTTATATAATGTGGTTGCATCGCTTGTCGGCGGGTACAAATTCACCTTCGAAGGCAGGGGAATAAAGAACATAAACCCATTATCGTATGCGAAGGTTGTTGCAGTGCTCTCCGCGGTATACGGCCTGATCCAGGGATTGCTATCGCTTACTCTCTTCGGCGCGTTGGCAGGCCTTGCAGCATCAAACCCGGCGTTTGCCACAGTTTTCGCTTCTTCCACAGCAAGCGGCTCCCTGGGCATTGTTGGCGTATTGGTCTTGGTGGTAGTCAATCTGATAATCGGCTTCATCGCAGGAGCATTGGCCGCAGTATTGTATAACATTCCGGCCGGCAGGAACATAGGAAGGATAGAGATGGAGCTCACCTGATACGTGGAAGATTTTTAGCATCTCTCCAAAGGTCACCATCAGATTCGCGGATTGGCGTCAGCGCGCGAAAGAGAACCGATAACAATGATAACAGAGCTCTGTGGCAAAAGAGTATTCCCTATAGGGTTCGGCACCTGGAGGATGGGCGGGGAGATGACAGCCAACAGTGCTAATGACGACAGCGAGGTAAAGGCGATAAAATACGCAATAGCAAATGGCATAAACGTCATTGATACCGCGGAGATGTATGGGTCCGGCCACGCAGAGGAATTGGTCTCCAACGCAATAAAAAGAATGGACAGGGAAAAACTTTTCATAATATCCAAGGTATGGCCGACCAACCTTGGCCATGACAGGATGATAAGGTCGGCCGAAAACAGCCTCCGTCGCCTCAATTCAAAATACATAGACCTTTATCTTATCCACTGGCCCAATCCCCTCGCCAATATGAGGGAGGCGATAGGCGCGATGGAGGAATTGATCGACAGGGGGATAATAAGGCATATGGGGGTCAGCAACTTTGGCCCCAATGACGTCAAAAAGGCCATGGAATCGGCCAAGAAATACGATATCGAGGCCAACGAGATATCATACAGCCTCGCCAAGAAGGACCCGGAGGATTATCTAATTCCCTTCTGCCAGAAACACAATATTAAGGTGATAGCGCACACCCCACTCGCAAGGGGCAACGTCCTGAAGATGAGGGAGGTTATCGAGCTTGCAGAAAAATACAATAAGAAACCGTCACAGATAGCGCTCAACTACCTGATGAAAAAGTCGCTTCCGATACCAAAAGCCGTAAATATGAGGCATATCAAGGAGTTAATAGGGGCGGTTGGATGGGGGATGGACGAAGAGGACTACAGCAAATTGTCAGGGATGAGATAAGGGGGGCGGAGGAGCTCAGGATCCTTCCAAATATTTACGAGCCGCTTGAGGATTCCTACCTTCTTGCAGAAATTGCCGGAAAGAAGGCATTCGGCAAGGTGCTGGACATGGGGACCGGATCCGGGATACAGGGCATAGCCGCGGCCAGAAAAGGATGCGATGTGACATTCGCGGACATAGACAGGAACGCAGTAAAATGCGCGAGGCTCAATGCGGAGATAAGCAAAGTGAGGGGAAAGTTCGTTGTAACCGATCTTTTTGATAAGATCTCTGGCAAATTCAATACCATAATATTCAATCCGCCCTACGTCACCTCCGATCCTCTCCACAAGATGAATAAGGTCAATTTTGCATTGGACGGCGGGTTCGAAGGCAGGGAGGTAATAGACAGGTTCCTGGAATCATACAAGGAATATCTGCTGCCGAGACATATGGTTCTGATGGTCGAGAGCTCGCAGAACAATTACATGAAGGACGTCGAAAGGCTGGATGCTAAAATAGTGGGCAAGGTGCACATGTTCTTCGAGGACATAGTGGTTCTTGAGTTCAAATGAGTCAAAGCATGAACTCCTTCCTGAAGCTTTTCACCCCAAGGTATATTATCAGCACATCTGCGACAGCAAGGGCCGCAATCAGCCATCCGAAGAACCCAACGCTGAGGTCCGCTATGCCCAATATTGCCGCAAACGGCATTACCAGTATGGGAAGTACAAGAAGCGTGCTTATCTGCTGCGATTCCTTTACTCCCTTTACATGAGAGGAGACCAGCACCACTATGCCTATCGTCGCTATCGCAAGGAACGGCGATGAGAGAAGCATCATGAGCCACGTCGGGGTCGGAAGTATCACTTGCTGGAATATCTGGTAAGACAAGTAATTGGTGATATAGCCGTATACCGCAAAAACCGCCACGGTCAGGATTACTGTAGGGACAAACGATGCGATTATCTTGCCGAGCAGGAGCTCCGACCGCGTTATAGGGGTCGACAGCAGCGCCTCTGCCGTTTTCCTTTCCTTCTCCCCCGCAAAACTGTCCGCGGCTATCACCGATGCGGTCAATATCGGCATCGTCAGGAATATCGGGCCCAATACGCTTATCGAGAAAAACGTCATGAATATCAAACCGGCAGATGCAGATATTCCGGCAACCGATGCCGGGGTCGAAATTAGTTTCGATAGTACGCTTCCCGCGGAGTGCTGTGTAACATAGAATGTGAGGACAGGCAGCATCACCGCAAAAAACATCGGCACCCCTATCATAGGACCGTATATCTCAATGCTGGTGAAGACCTCTGCCAGGTCTTTTGTGGCTATCGCATACGCCTTTCCAAAGTTCACAATATCATCTTGAAAGATCATCAATCAGGTGCTCCATGTAATCTATGCTCACTATTTTTCCGCCCTCGGCCAGCAGCTCCCCTATCGTTTTGCTGACGTCCCTATAATCTCCAACCCTGAATTTCAATAAGGTGGCCGCCTCCGCGTTCGCTTCCACGAAACCCGGCAGCCGCATTGCAGTCGATTTCTTTATTGGCCTTGCTAGCCTAAAGTTAACCACTGTATTCCTGAGAATCACGCCGTAAAGCCCGTCTATCGTGGTTTCCCTAACTATGCGCCCATGGCTCATGATGGATATCTTTCCATTGAATCTGGTCACTTCGTCCAGCTTTTGGGTCACAAAGAGGATGGTTTTCCCCTCTTTTTCGTACCCCGCCAGCACCTTCCTCACCATCTCCGCGGAGTGCGCGTCAAGGAAGGCCGTGGGTTCATCCAGGAGCAGTATTTGCGGTTCATTGAGAACAGCCCTGCAGAATGCCACTTTCTGCTTTGTGCCCCTGCTCAATCCATAGACTTTCCTGTCAATGTACTCTATCGCATCAAGGCGCTCCAACATCTCCCTCGACCTATTCATGGTTTCCGCATTCCCCAATCCATAAAGCCTTCCAAAAAATCTTAGGTTGTCAGCCACGGTCAGGTAGTCGTATAGCGCGTAGTTATCGGTAAGCAGCGAAAGTTTCTCCTTAAGTTGGTCGTTCCTGTATGGATCCTCGCCAAGCACACTCACGCTCCCGCGCTCTACCCTATAGAGCCCATCCACGCACCTCAGGAATGTGCTCTTTCCGGCGCCGTTGGGACCAAGAATGATGTTCATGCCCCTTTCTGAAGCGAAGCTCACCTTCTCCAGCGCCACGGTGCCCCCGAACCTCTTGGCTATATTTTTTACGCTTATTGCCCTGTCCATCGAAATAATTGTCAGACAGTGCTTAAAAATCGATTACTCGATGTCCCTCTTTACCAGCCTGACCACTCCCGTCTTGGGGCTGAAAACATCCCCGCTCCTTTCCAGCTCTTCCAGGTACTTTCTAGCGGTCGCTTCATCCATGCCGGCCTTCGCCGCCTCCTCTATTATCAGCTGGTATTTTGCCCCCTGCCCGTTGCTCTCCGATTCCAGCTTCCTTATTATCGCCGTCATGTTGTTGAGCTTATCAACTTTCTCCCTAGGCATTCCGGTGAGCAGCGTGTCTATATCCCTCCTCCCGCTGGTGTCCACCGCGAGCGTCTTAAGCACGAACTCGGAGAGGCCAAGGGCCCTTTCCGCATCTATTAATTCAACCGTATCTGAAAGTCTCGTCTTTGCGCTCGCCTCCGCCATTCTTACCAGCCCCTCTATCTGCCTTGGGGTTATTGCCACAGCCCCTGCCCGCATGCCTATCTGCCTTAGCTCAACATAATAATCCTGTATCCTTTTTGCCGCTGCATCGCTCAATCTGGGCATGACGTGCTTTTTGGCATAGGCTATGTATTTCCTCAGGAGTTCGCTGTCTATCGGCGGCTTATCTACGTTCTTGAATTCCTCATCCGCAATCAGCGCGCCGGCCGCTTCGTGCTGCTGCAGTATGTACTGCGCTATGCTCTTGTCCCTTTCAGGGTCCATCTCATCCCTTATCGGGAAGATAAGATCGAATCTTGAAAGCAGGGTCGGGGGTATGTCAAACTGCTGCGCCGGATATGTGTGCGGATCAAATCTCCCGTATTTCGGGTTTGCAGCGGCAAGGACCGCGGTCCTCGCGTTGAAAGTTGCTATTATCCCTGCTTTTGCTACGCTGATTGTCTGTGACTCGAGCGCTTCATGGAGCGCCGCCCTATCGTCATCGTTTATCTTGTCGAATTCATCTATGCATACCGTGCCCCCGGATCCAAGGACCAGGGCGCCCGCCTTAAGCACCCATCCTCCCTCCGAGAATTCGTCACGCTCCGCCACCGCCGTCATTCCGCCTCCTGTCACCGACTTGCCGCTTACATAGATCCCCTTCGGGACAAGCCTGGCCACGGACTGAAGGACCCTTGTTTTTGCACTGCCAGGGTCTCCGATCAGCAGTATGTGCATGTCGGCACGGATTATTCCGCCGTCCACAAGCCTCTTTCCTGGCGTGCCGCCAAACAGCTGCAGCGCGACCGCCTGCTTTATCTCATCATGTCCGAAAATCGAAGTTGCGATTGATTTTGAGATCCTTTCAAATATCTTCGGGTCCTTTGCAAGCTCCATTATCTGCCTTTCCTCCTCGTCGTTTATCTGCAGCTCGGCAAATTCCTTCTGTTTCGGGATTATGGAGACGGTGTCGAGGAACATGGTATATATGCTCTTTTCGACCTTACCCCTCTGGTTCCTTCTTGGCCTTATCCTAAGGATCCCAGTAAGTTCAATGATGTCTCCCGGGATCACCGAATTCACTAGGTCGTCTTCTATCCATACCTCCAGCTGCCACGTCGGGGCAGTGCCCTTCAATTTTTCCAACGGATCCTGGACGGCAATTTTCTGGAGATTGACGAATACAGAGTCTTCAGGCATCTGCTTAAGGGTCTTTCTCTTACATTGATGGCAGATCTCCAGGACCTCGTCCTTCCCAGACCTGAACCTATACAGCTCGCCGCAGTTCGTGCACTTGTAGGCGTCGATCTTTGCCCTCGGGCTTATTTCCGACCTTTTCACAACCAGGCTGTCGAGTTTTATCAGCTTTCCTATGTAATTGGACCCCACGTCCATGACGAGGGGGGTGTTTATGTTCTGGTTAAAGAAACGTACGTGAACGTCGTTATCCCCGAGTTCTATGTCCCCCAGCTTGCCCCTCAGCGATGCGTTTGCGGCATCGATAATGACATCCGGCCTGGCGGCGAGCTCATTAGCAAGCTCGGGATCGTACTTGCTCAGGTCGTTGAAGTCCACCTTGACGCTCTTCCTGTCAGGAAAGGAAATTATAATGTCCTCGATGGCGGGTCTGTAGTACCTCTCGAAAAAGTCATCGAATCTCGTCTTTATGGCTTCGATAAGCGCATCAACCAAATAATCACTTTAAGAAGCTGGATTATATCGGAATTGGATTATTTAAATCCATCCAACAATCGCCCCACACAAAGTAAAATGCTATGCGAAAAGTTAATATACTCTTTTGAAAATTTGAGATGCGGAACTGTACCGGCTAAATCCCGCCCAGGAACAGCCCTACTATCCATCCAACCAGACCGGTTACAAATATCAAGATCGTCGCCATCTTTTTTGATATCGCCTCCTGGTTTGCAAGCGCATACACGAGTATGACCAGCTGCCAGCCCACAAGTATCGGGACAAGGACAAGGTTGAGCAGCGGTATCGCTATCACCCATGCAAACACCGCAAGTGGAGCCGCGCTGCACACAAACGCTGTGGCCGTGTTGTCGTATTCGTTCTTGAAGAGCTTTAGCACCCACCTCCCTATTATGAAGTAAACCAGGCTCCAGAAGAAGAGATTGACCGGGACGGCTATCCATACGAAAAACAATGTGCCAACCACGAGGAGTGCCACCGCAAGCGTGCCGACAAATTCTCCGGCCGCATAGGTCAGCAACCCCCCATAATACGAATTAATGCTGTTAACCGGCGAAAAAATAATGGCTATTATGGAATGGAGCATTGCAGCAATGGTGGCGGCCAGGACGCCCCCAAGCAGTATCTCGGCGATCACCGCCAAGAGGACAGGTATCAGCGACGCCTTGTAGTACTTTATGAATGCCCCTATGGAATCCATAGTCTCCGTTGTTTTATCTGCCGGGTGGAGCATCACACCCCAGGCCCACTTAAGGTCGTCCAAGAACAGCATAGTAGAACAATTCAAATAGGCATTTTAAATACTTTCATAGCAGAGTATTAACCGCTTAAAAATATTTAGGTGCTTAAACTGGGCAAAACAATAGTTACCTCTGCACTGCCGTACATATATTCCACACCCCATCTAGGCAATTTTGTGGGATCTGTACTGCCCGCGGATGTTTATGCAAATTATCTAAGATTGAAGGGAGAAGACGTAATTTTCATTTGTGGGTCTGATGTCCATGGCGCTGCGATAGAGATACAGGCAATTAAGGATAGGACAACGCCCAAGGATCTCGCGAAAAAGATGCACGAAGACATCAAGGCACTCTTCGAAAGCTACGGCTGCAACTTTACATATTATGGGAGCACCGATTCTGAACAGAACAAGATAGAGACGTACAGTATATTTGAGGCGTTGAACAGGAACGGCTACATCGGCAGGGTGGAAAAACAATTGCCGTATTGCAACCATGACAAGATGTTTCTTGCAGACAGGTTTATTGAAGGGAAGTGCCCGGTTTGTGGTTATGAATCCGCAAGAGGAGACCAGTGCGACAAATGCTCGAGCCTTCTTGAACCAAGCCAGCTTATAGGTCCACACTGCACCATATGCGGGAAGAAGGAGATAACTTTCAAGAAAACCGATAACGTTACGATAAAGCTTGACAAACTCCAGGAAAAATTGCAAAAATTTGTTACTGCCGGCTCAAAAAACTGGAGTAAAAACGCAGTCAATGAAGCAGAGAAGTATCTCAAAGAAGGCCTAAGAGAGCGCGACATCAGCAGGCACACGAAATGGGGCTTTCCAATACCGCTTAAGGGCTTTGAGGACCAGGTTTTTTATGTCTGGTTTGATGCGCCTATCGGTTATATAGGGATAACACGGGAGTGGGACGCCAGGAAGGCCCAAGAGTACTGGTATGGAAAAGATACACGGCTAATCCAATTTATGGGCAAAGATAACATAATCTTTCATACGATACTCTTTCCAGGAGCATTGCTGGGCGCCAATCTTGGCCATGTTTTGGCTAACACGGTGAAAGCATACGAATTCCTCAATTGGGAGGGCAAAAAATTCTCCAAAAGCAGGGGGATAGGGATGGATCTCAAAGATGCGCTAGGCGTCGTTAGCAATCCGGACTATTGGAGGTTCAGCCTGATTTTCAATGCGCCGGAATCGGCAGATTCCGATTTCACTACGGAAGGTTTTGTCGAGGCCGTAAACAAAATAATGAATGGCAAGATAGGAAATCTGTTCCAGAGGGTATTCACGCTGATAAAAGCAAACGAAGACATTTTTGATCCCTCTATGCAGCCCGATCAAGGGACTATGGATAAACTTTCCGCGCTTTACAACGAATATCTGGCGCATTTCGATAACATAGAGCTCAGGGAAGCTCTCAAGGCACTAGTTGCGATTGCGGATCTCGGGAACGCCATAATGAGCGAGAAGGAACCGTGGAAGATGGCAAAGTCTGCAAAGGCCGACAAGGCAGCAGCCAAAGAGTTCTCCTCAATAATGGTTGCACTCGAAAAAATATCCTACCATACCGCAATACTCCTGTATCCATTTACCCCAAGTTCGAGCATTAGGGCGCTCGAATATTTTGGACTTGACCGTGCACCATCACTTAAAGATGCTTCAAAAGTGCCAAAGCTGAACCTAAAAAAAGAAATCAAGCCGCTATTCGAAAAACTTGAAACATCGCAGATCAAAAAGATCGGAAGTTATTCTTGATTCAGAGGTCTTCCATCTCAGGTATGCGGTCTGAACTCCCTTCTCGGGCCAAATTCCCTTCTCTTGTGCTTCCAGCGGTTATCGCCGCCTCCACCCCTCCCGTTCCCATCGCGGCTCCTAGAATCCCTATGCGGCCTCCTGTTCATGTCCTCCCTGCCCTCAAAACGCCTTTCGTGTAGGTGATTGAGCACGTCTAGGTTCATGAAGTCGTCCACTTTAAGCTCTATTTGCTGCATGCGGACATTGGCATCATATTCTATCGCCCTTATGAGGCCCTTTTCATCATAGCCGACAATGGTGAACGCCCTTCCGTCCCTCCCCATCCTCGCGCTTCTGCCGACTCTGTGCACGTAAACGTGCGGGTCTTCCGGCGCGTCAAAATTGATTATATCGGTCACGTTGTCTATGTCCAGCCCCCTGGAAGCAACGTTAGTTGCTATCATGAACTGCGCCCCAAGCCTGAAGCTGTCCAGTGATTTCTCGCGCTTTGCCTGCGTAAGCCCGCCGTGCATCAGCATTGCGTTGTAGCCCTGCTTCCGCAGTATCATGTGTATCACATTAGCTTCGTGCTTTGTCCTTGAGAATATTATGGTCTTCTGCGGGTTGTACTGCTTTATGTACGCCAGGAGCGCGGCATACTTCATCTTGCCTTTTGCAAAGAAATAATTGTGTGTTATCGTGTTGACCGTGAGCTCCTCTTCCCTTCCCACTATTATGGTCTTGAAGTCGTCCTTCATATGGTGCCTGGCGACATCCACAACCCCTTTCGGCATAGTTGCGGAGAAAAGCATAGTCTGCCTTTCGAACGGGCTCCTTGAAATTATGTATTCCACGTCCTCTATGAACCCCATGTCCAGCATTGTGTCCGCCTCGTCCAGGACCAGAAACCTAATGTGCCCCAGGTCCAGCGCTCCACGCTCCATGAGGTCTATTATCCTGCCCGGCGTCCCGACCACAATGTTCGCCCCTCTCCTGAGCAGCGAAAGCTGCACATTGATCGAAGCTCCGCCATATACCGTTACAATGGAGTATCCGAGCGGCCTTGACACCTTTTCAATCATTTCCGTTATCTGGAGCGCAAGCTCCCTGGTGGGTGCTATTATCAGGGCGTTCGTCACCCTCTCTCTCTGCATGGTTTGCAATATCGGCACCATGAATGCCCCGGTTTTTCCAGTCCCGGTCTTCGCCCTGACTATCATGTCCTTGCCGCTAAGGGCCACGGGTATCGACGCCTCCTGCACCTCTGTCATCGTCGTAAACCCTATATTCGCAAGAGCGCTGACTAGCTCCGGTTTCAATTGTAGTTCTTTGAATTCCTTCAAATTCACACCTATCGTTAATCAAAGAAAAAGAATTAGCTTCCTTTCTTCAGTTGTTTTCAATAACGTTTTGTTGCAGGAATATATAGATGTTTCCTATTACCATTTTCGCGGCCAAATCAGCCTATTTTACAGCCGGGTTTGACTGCTTTGTCCGGCTGCAGCAGCGAAATATTGCTGCCATCCTCTGCCGCAAGCAGCATGCCCTCAGACATTATTCCGGCCAGGCTCCTGGGCTTCAGGTTTGCGACTATTATTATCTGCCTCCCGATAAGCTCGTTCTCATCGTAGAGATCCTTTATCCCGGCAACAATGGTCCTCGGGCCGAGTTCGCCCACGTCCAACCCCAGTTTCCAGAGAGGTTTCTTCGCCCCCGGCACCTCCGATATCTCAGTTATCCTAGCTACGCGCAGATCCACCTTGGCAAAATCGTCGAATGGAATGGTGTCATAGGAGGCAACGCTCTGTCTTGGCTCCTCCGCCCGTTTCGGCTCCTCCCCGCCCCTCCGTTCAGCCGAGGGGCGCTCCCCTCCGAGAATATCCGAGTACTCATTCACCATGTCCAGGTCAAAATCGGATTTTTTCATGCAACCACTAATATGATTTGGCAAAATTGGCTATGTGTTTCGCCTCGTTCCCGCAGTATATGCATTTCCTGCCTTTTATGTCGCCCTGTTTGTCAAATGGCATATTGGATATCTTCGCCCCGCTCTCCTCCTTCACCTTGTCCTCACATTCCGTGGACCCGCACCAAGGGGCCTGGACTATCCCTCCCCTGCCCTTGATTGTGTCCTTGAGCTCATCAAAGTTCTTTGCGTGATGTATGTTTGCCTCAAGGAATTTCCTGGCCCGCATATACAGATTGCTGTTGATCTCGTTCAGCAGTTCGCCTATCTTCAATTCAATGTCCGCCATCTTAACCTTGATCTTTTCCCCTGTGTCCCTGCGCACGACCACTACGTCCATCGCCTTAATCTCTTTCTCGCCCAGCTCTATCCTTATTGGAATGCCTTTGAGTTCCCATTCGTTGAACTTCCATCCTGGCGAATAGATGTCCCTGTCATCCACATGGGTCCTGAATTTCACGCCAAGCCTCATGAATAATGCCTTTGCCTGCATTAGGACGGTAGCCATGTTCTCGTTGTTGTATATCGGGACTATCACGATCTGTATCCTTGCAATTCTTGGAGGAATTATAATCCCCTTGTCGTCCCCGTGGGTTGCCAACAGGACCCCCAATTCCCTTGTAGATATGGCAAAGGTGTTCTGGTGGACGTATTTTCGCTGCTCATCCCTGTCTATGAAAGTTATTTCAAACGCCTTTGCAAAATTCTGCCCGTCGCTGTGGAAGTCAGGTCCCTGCACGACGAGCCCATCAGGCAAAAGATGCTCTATGCTATAGCTGGCCAAGGCCCCCGCAAACTTTTCCTTGTTTGTCTTTTTTCCCAATATGCCCGGAAGCGCCAGGTAGTCCCTCGTTATCATTTCATAGATTTTTAATATGACGTCGCGTTCCAAATCAGCTTCTTCCTGCGAGGCGAATGCGGTGTGCCCCTCGTTCCACAGGAACTCGCGGCTTCTTAGGAGGGGTGTCGGGTGCTTGAACTCCCATCTTATTACGCTGTTCCATTGGTTGTATCTCATCGGCAGGTCGCGCCACGACCTTATCCACTTTGCATAGCTTTCATACATTATGGTCTCGGATGTTGGCCTAATAGCAAGCCGTTCATCGAGCTTTGAGTCGCCTGCGTGGGTCACCCAAGCGACCTCCGGACTAAACCCCTTTACATGCTCCTTCTCCTTGTTCAGCAGCCTCTCCGGTATCAGCATCGGAAAGTAAACATTCTGTATGCCCACCTCCTTAAAGAGCGCGTCGGTAGCCCTCTGCATTGTCTCCCAGGCAAAATAGCCGTCCGGCCTAAACGCGAGGCCTCCAGAGACCGCCGTGTAGTCCACAAATTCCGTATTTGTAATCGCCTGCGTGTACCATTCGGAGAAATTCTCCGATTTCTTCACAGTAATGCCCTTAGGCCTGTCTCCCCTGGCGCTCTTTTCACCTCTCTCTTTTTTATCGGCCATTATCTGCCCCCTAATATCGATCTAGCAATAAGTTTCAGATTGCTTAGTTCTTTAAGCCTTCTATAGGCGTAACCGAGGATATCCTCCCCGAACGGCACATACACCGCGACCTTCTCTCCCTTTCTGGCGAGCTCCAATGCATAATTGCTCCTTACGCCTCTCAGCATTGCATAGGTGACATCCCTCCTGTACTTCCTGTTCATCTTCAGCGCTATGTCTATTAGTGAAGAGTCATGGGTTGCTATGGTAAAGCGCCCGAAGTTCCTGAAAATGTAGTCCATTAGCAGCACATAGTTGCCGGTCGCCTGCCTTCTTGTCCGGAATCCGCCCGCCCTGTCGGCATACGCTCCCTTCACCAATCTTATTACCGCCTTCCTGTCCAATTTCCTGACATCATCTATGCTTCTTTTGAGGTACGATTGTATGCAGATCCCAACATTCCCGCTCTTGACCATTGAAGAGTAGATCTTTATGGTATCATCGACAAATCCGCATTCCTCCATGTCTATCCATACAAAAACTCCCTTACTCTTTGCGTACCTTGCCACATCATTATAATTTTTGCTGCAGAATGCAACATCCATGTTCAGCCCAAGGTCGGTAAGCTTCACCGCAATGTCCGCCCCGAGCTTGTTCAGCTTTATCGCATCTATGATGTCCATGGATGCCTTGACCGCCGCCCTGGCATGCGCCCTGTAAACCACCTTCTCCCCAAGATGATTTATTATTCCATCCATGCCCTTCGCGTTAAGCTCTTTTACGGCCGCCACCGCATCCTCCAGTTTCCTGCCTGCGATCCAGCGCCGCACCGCAATTTCCTCCATGCCTCCCAAAACAGTCATACAATAACGCCGAATTCCCTCAAGTCCCTTTTTAGCTGTGCCGCATTCTTGAAAACAATCCCGTTTATCCCAACATCTCGCGCTCCGACAATGTTGCTAGGCATGTTATCTATGAAAAGGGCGTTTTTTGGCTTTGTGTGCATCTTCTTTAGAACGTATTTATACGGCCTTTTCCTGGGATCGTCATCCTGTTTCCTCATTTTCATGTAGCACGAAGCAAACCTTTTTTTGATTCCCAGCTTGTTGAGCACCAGCGCATCCGCCTCCCTCAACCTGCTCCTGCTTATATCACTCAGAATGACTATCTCATATTTTTTTGATTTGACCAGGCTATCTATGATGCTTATGACTCCCTTATTCGGCTTTGCGAGCCTCCTGAACGCGGAGCTCCATTCCAGCTTTACGTTGCGGACACCTATTCCGTGCGCAAATTTGGATTCCATCTCCCCGATGCTGAGTTTGTCGAGTTCCATCTGCTCTATCAATGGATTGAGCACATGCCACAGGTCCATCCAGTTCATCTTCAGTTTATTAGAAAGGTAATGGAGGTACATCTCCTCAGAGTAGTTGATGATGACTCCGCCTACGTCAAAAATAATCAACTTGATTGCCATGAGGCAGATAACGGAGTTAAGGTATAAATACAATTCTCAAAAGCCGCTGACGCCGCCGCCTTCCACGCTTTTCTTCCGCAAAACGCTAGAGCTTATAAATTCTTTTATCTACTTATTAGCGAATTCAATGGAGAAGGGTTCAATGGATAAGAAAACATACGCGATACTCACCGCGTCGCAGAAGGGCGGCGTAGGCAAAAGCATAGTTGCGCTCAGCCTGGCGGCTGCCCTCAAGGTAGCGGGATATGAAGTGCTGCTCATAGACACGGATGTAGCGAATCCGAGCATAGGTCCCCTTCTCGGCCTGCGCGAAACCGGCGGCGGCTACGCCGAGATCGTCAAAGGCAAGCTGAAATTCGAGGACGCGCAAGTGGTATCACAGCCAACCGGCTTCTATGTGCTCCCGGCCGGCGGAAATGGGGAGCCGGAGAATTTCTCCAATGACGACCTCAATGCGTTCTTTGCAAAGGCCCTAAAGCAGAATTTCGATTTCATAGTGGTCGATACGCCTCCGGGCTCATACATGGACGGAATACTAAAAAACTTCAACGAAGCCCTGATAATAACCACTCCCGAAGAAACCTCCGTGTTCGGCGCGCAGAGACTGTCCCAGATATACAACAAATACCGTCTCAACCATAAGCTTGTGATAAACAGGGTCAAGGAGGACAAGTTTGAGCTTGACGAGCAGAAAATAGAGCAGATGTACGGAGACATAGCATACGGGATGCTGCCAGAGGACAGGACGGTCCAGGAAAGCGAGATCAAGCACATTCCGGCATATATGCTAAACAGGAAGTCATTGTTCTCACTCTCAATAGATTATTTGTGCAGGCCATACATGCTCAGGATGCAGGGCAGCGAGGAGCAGGCCATCCAGAGGGGTGGCCTCGGCGATGTTAAGAAATTCTTCGGCCTAAAGTAGCATCTACATCAGTCTGGAATAAAAAGACAAAAATAAAATAAATTAAGTCATATGCCCCTTCTTCTTGCGTGTCATCGAATAGGCTACCACAGCTATTATGATAATGACTATTACCGCAACAACCACATCGGATGTCAGGCCGCCGGATGGCTGGGACACAGAAGTTACATTGGTCGATGGTGCGCTTGTTGTAACATTTGGATTGACACCAGGGGTAACGGTTGTTTTTGTGCTGTTTATCACTGTTTCATTTGATATGCCGGAAAGGCAGGATCCGGTGCTCCCGCCGGTAGGCACAAGCGCAAAGTTGTGCGTCAGTCCCCCAGCACTCTCATATGGGGTGAGGAAGCTTCCACTGCTATATCCAGTTGCCTTCACGGTGACCGTCCAGTTTCCGGTGCCCAACGGTAAACTATAATTTCCTACCTTATTTGTAATGTTGAAGGCAAAATTGTTGTATGGCGAGCTCACATTTGCGCCAACTATCGGTGCGCAGGTTGCCGCATTTATGACATTACCGTTCAGTATCCATCCAAACCCAAACGAGTATGGAGTAAGCAGCGTAACCAGCGCCACCAACGCAATGCCCGCCTTTGCAATAGGGAAGCTATAGTCGTTCATGCTAGACTAATCAAAAATAAGATATTTAAAAGTTCTTTTTGGGCGCCCTCCTCATGCTTAGCACATAATGCATAATAACATCGGTCAAAAAGCAAGGTTAGAGCGATGGTGTTCCATGGCGTTCCGCACGGATAGGTACATTCCGAACAATGTGCATCTCAATACGGTAGAAATGATTATAGCAGAAGAGATAGTGCGCGTCAGGAACTACATAAGCATGCTTGTCTCGGGTGTCGAACCTCCAAGCTATAGCATCCTTATAGATTCGGCATCAGGCACAAACAGCCCGATAAATGCCATCTATACTGGCCGGAATGACGGTTTGATAAGCTTTATCTTGAGTACAGACAATCTGGACGATGCAACACCTGATCTCATACGCGCGGTCGTGGCGCACGAAGTATGGCATCATCTCCAATCGGAGCGCGCCTGGTCCACCGGAATTAAAAAACTGGATTGGTCTGACACGGTCGAGGACCCAGAACCACTATTTGCTTCACTAAAAGAGGGGTCATCCGTATTTTTTGAAGCGGTGTACCTTTCAAGGGAAACCGATATAGCTGAGAAGCCGCGCAGGATATTTGAAAGGATGATAGAAGCATATGACACAATTTTCAATGCAAAAGTCCCGAATTCGCTATTTGAATCCCTCCTCGCCCAATCGATGATGTTGATAGGCGAAAATGATATTCAGAATCTTGAAGGGAGCGCAAGCGTGATAAATTATGTGCTCGACAAGGCGGACATCCTCTCGGAGAACAAGTACGGCGCCGGGAGCGTAATGGCATTGATGCTGTTCATAAACAATAATTTTGATGAGCGGAAAACAATGGAGATACTATCGGATCCGGAGGAAATACGCTTAGAACTGGGCAAGATAAGCAAAAGCACATTCATCACTCTTATTAATATCCTTGCTGAGCTATACGGGCTTGAGAGACGGATTGATGCAGCCAAGTGAGGGGTGAAGGACTTGATGGTATTGGCCCCGGGCGGCAACGCGTCGTAGAAGGGCGAAAGACCGCTTTTCAACGCCAGGATGCACAACATAGCTAACGCCTATCCAGCAAAATCCGGCTTTGAAAATGGGCTCCAAAAGCCATTTATATCACGGAAATAGATGGGTAGCGTGATATGATGGAGGCATACATGGGCGCGTTCGAAACAAAGGCGCAGAAAATCGCATTCGTGCTGAACAACTTTGATGAGACAATACTGGATCCGACCATAAGCAGGAAACAGTTTGACGATTGGCTCGTCGCAAGGATGAATGCCGGATTCAAGCATGTATGCATACCGTTAACTTTTGCAAAAAGATGCGGCAAAATAATTGCGGCAAATTCCCTTGACATGACCATCTCTACTGTAATAGGATTTCCACACGGAAACGAGCATTCAACGATGGACAAGGCATCCCAGATGGCACAGGCAGCTAGGGAGGGGGCGAGCGAGGTAGATTTTGTTGTAAATATATCCCTTCTCCGCTCGGATCCCATGGCGTTTATCTCTGAACTCAGGACCATGGCGGAAACCGCGCACAAGAACGCCATGCGCGTGAAGGCCATATTTGAAACCTATTACCTATCAAATGACGAGATCAGACATGTTGCGTCAATGTGCGAGCAAGCTGGCATAAATACCGTGAAAACATCTACTGGGTTTGCAGTCAAGGGTAAAAACAACAAAGAGCGTGACCCAGAACAAACCGGGGCCACTCCAGACGCAATAGAATTGATGGGTATGGGAGTGAAGGACAAGGAAAAGGTGGGATTGAAACCATCCGGCGGGATAAGAACTTTGGAGCACCTAATAAGGATCCGTGAGGCCTGGCAAAAAGCAGGCTGGAAGGACGCCCAGGTCAGGATCGGCTCAAGCTCCGGAGTGCAGATAATCGAAGAACTTAAGGGGCAGGATTGAATTTCTCCTACGGATCGAAACCGAAACAAACCGAAGCAAAGCTAAAGGTGCAGAAGCAAATATATATCTAAGTTCTCCATAATCTTTAGTTGTGTGATTGACATGACAATCAAAATAAACATGTTCATAGGGGCGATAGCGATTATTGTTGTGGCAGTGCTTGTCATATTTTTAACCGGGGGTGCACAGAATCTCGGTATCATGGGTGCAGCGCCGAGCGGGGTGCCAATACTGCTTACAGACCCCCCGTATGTTCCTGCCGGGACAACCTCCCTCAGTGTTAATTATTCTTCAGTAGCCGTTTTGTACACAAATGGCTCACAGTCCGCATGGATTAATGCGCAAGGAAGCGGCACTGTAAATCTTCTATCACTTGTTAATGTCACTGAGCTTATAGCAAATGCCAATGTTCCAAAAGGATCGGTGATATCAAGGGCGAGATTCAATGTTTCATCAGCATCGATAACCATAAACGGGACGACCTACTCCGTGGTGACGCCGAGCCCGCAGATAATAGCCAATATCTCCAGCAACCAGGCAGTGAATGGCAGCACATCAGTGATTGTAGACCTTTCTCCGACCGTGGTCACGGTGTTCACAAACAACCAGACCCTGTTCATTATGGTGCCTTCGGTCAAGGCAATCGTTGTGGGCAACGAAACCGTGCACACCGGTCTGCACGGCAAGGCTCCGCTTCCAACCAATATAACAACAAAATTCGGCCCTTCGCCAAATATAACGGTGACGGGGGTATCCTTGGATGTGATCGGCAATACTACACAGCTGAGCATGACGGTCAAGAATAATGCAAACAGGACCGTGGAACTTAACCATCTCCTTCTTTTTGGCAATGAAACATCGACCATCTCGAATTCACCGTGTCCATACGCGTGCAGCGATAGATCCCCATGTGTTGCTGCTGGTATGCCATGCAGGGTTGTGCCGCCCCGCGGAATAGAGATCAATGCGACCGGAAACGTATCCGGAGGGGTCTTGGGAGCCGGTGTGGCCGGGATAGTCCACCGCGTAAGACACGCAGAGGACGCAAGCCTATCGGGCGATATGGCTGCAAATGTCGAGGTGACCGTACACGAGAATGCGACAACGGCCATTATGTACTGGCATAGATTCCGGGTCGTCAACTTCTTTATACAGAGCAATGGCACGCTGGTATTGCCGTTTGACAGGTGTATTTATGAGATGAATGTTGGTGTGTTGCCCGGAGGAGAGATAAGCAGCAACGCCAGCATCGAGACGAAATTGCCCGGTGCCTACATAAACGGCAGTGTTGCTGGTGCGGCTACACTGCCGGGAGGCTACATTGGCCGCCTGCCGCCCATAAGGTGCATTGGCGATGATTTTGGTGAGTACGGTGGACTAAAGATCCAGCCCGGCCAGTCTGCCACCCTGCACTTCAACGGCACGATAACGCTCGGCTATGGGATAGCGTATCTGAAGCCGATAATAGGGCAGCTGTATAAAATAAGGATATTTGGCGAGGAGGGTGCCCACACCAGCGCCAACGTGACCGCAGCCTGAGCGCAAGTAGTTTGAGTTTGCAATGGGTTGCAACATTGCAACCTATTTTTATTTTATTCACGTTCAAGCCAGAACGATCTCTATTCTTTTTCTCCTTGCTCCCTTGTTCTCATAGCCGTTGAGCATTATGGTTCCTATTTCCTTTGTGTTCTTTACATGCGTGCCTCCATCCGCCTGCGTGTCGATCCCGACTATTTCAACCACCCTGATTCGCTCCAGTTTTTCAAGGAGCTTCCTGCCCGGCTCCGTTCTGGAAAGCCCGGGCATAGCCATGGCATCCGCCCTGTCAATTTCCCTGATTAGAACATAGTGCCCTTCTTTTGCAATAGAGTTGGTTTTCTCCAGTATCTCCGCCACCTTTCCCTTGTCCAGGCTCGGCATGTCTATGTCCATGCGCGCCCTGTCATGGTATATCTGCCCTCCTGTTATCATGCCTGACTTGTAGACGGTCTCCATTATCCCATCTATCAAATGCAATGCCGTATGGTACCGCATGCAGGCATAACGGTACTCCCAATCTATTTTTCCGGTTGCCACTATCCCCACACCAACATTTACCTCTCTGTCAAGGATATGTATTATGTTATTCCCATCCTTTTTCAGGCCAACCACACCGCAGACCTCCCCTCCAATCGCCAATACGCCCTTGTCATCGGGCTGGCCGCCGCCTTCCGGATAAAATGCGGTCCTGTCCAGGATGACCTCCCGTCCAGACGCGTTCACAACAGTCGCGTCGAATTCTTTCAAGTATGAATCCTTTAAGTAAAGTCTTTCTGTCGCGCAATCACCGCAATGTTTGGGGCCACCGGGATTTGAACCCGGACTTGCTGCTTACTTCATATTTTAATTAAAATTCCAGATCATCATCATCGCGCAATGCGCTCATACTTAATTACAAACATCTGGAGGCAGCCGCGCTGCCAGGTTACGCTATAACCCCGTACTGCATAAAAAGTTCCGAGATTAGAATATTAATAGCTTTGTCCCCTTCTTTCATTCCTGATTTTCAGCCCCCTCTGTCTCATCAAGCTGGTCAGCGGTCCACCGAATTTAACATCTGCATTCCTCAATTCTTCCACAGACCTGAAACCCAAAGCAGCCATCTCCTTCTTGATGCCGTCTATCATATCGGTCAGGTAAGCATAAACGCCCTCAGAGCCACCCCTGTTCTCGCTCATCAAGACCGGCTTTGCCACACCGCACATGCCAGCGCCTATCGCGAGCGCCTTCACCACATCAGATGGCTTTCTTATCCCTCCGCTGGCCCATACCTGCCCGCTAAAAACCGATTTTGATTCAAGCACCGACAGGGCTGTCGGTATTCCCCAATCCCAGAATGCCTTTCCATATGCCCCCTTACTCCTGTATGTCTCCACCCCTATCCACGTCGTACCGCCCGCCCCCTGGACGTCTATTGCAAATATTTTCCCGTCAAACATCTCCGCAACCTCCTTGGAAATTCCATTCCCGACCTCCTTCAAAATCACCGGCTGTTTTATGTTTTTTGCCAGGTTACAAATTCTCCCGTACACTCCCTTAAAGTCTATATCACCCTCCGGCTGTACGCTTTCCTGCCCCGGATTAGTGTGCAGCGCCAGCATGTCTGCATTTATGGAATCGAGCATTTTCTGCACTGTCTTGTTATCGTATTTCAATAGCTTTGATGCGCCAATGTTCCCTATCAGGATCAAGTCATCCACAATCTTCTTCATGTCGTAGGTATACGTAAGCGCATCATTTTCGACCATTGCCCTTTGGCTGCCCACGCCCATCGGTATTTTTGCCCTTGCTGCGGCCACGGCAATTTTCTTGTTTATTTCAAAGGTCGCAGTGTGGCCACCGGTCATGCCAGATATAAAAATTGGTGCACTTATTTTCTTATTCAATAAAGTGGAAGAAGCGTCCACGTCCCCGCTGTCTATCTTCTTCCCGGAGGGCACCACCTCCACAAACTCGAACATAGTGGTCTTGTCATGATACTGGGTGTCCTTGTTAAGGATGATGTCGATATGTTCTATCTTTCTTCTTTGCGTTTCCTCAGATTCATCAGGCAAACATATCAACCCATAATATATACCGGCGCCTTTCCTAGCATTACAGTGTTTTTGGAATTCGTCAAAAACATTGCAATTTTGAATTGTCTCATGTAAAGCTGAAAGTCAGATAGGCGCGCTTCTTTTATAAATGGCACGCCCCCCGTCCTTACCACCTTTGCTGCCTCCAGCCCATCCCCCACTCCTATTAATTTATGGCCATCCTCTGGAATTTCTTTGCACACGCCATTGGTATAAATGTCCAGCGTGCCGTTGGTTATTGCCACAATCGGAACATCCTTGTTCTTCCCGGAGAGTTTTTCCGCATCCCCTTTGCTTTCCACAAGGACTACGATCGGGAACATGAGTTTTGCCCCACCAATTGAAAATGATGTGTCTACTTCGCCCAGGGACAGGTCTGGAAGGGCGTTGTGCACAAAGCTGATCTTTCTAAAATCGCCCACACGTTCCAAATAATCACGCTCGTATGTAATTATGTAATCTGATTAACGCTATTTAACCTTTTCCCAGTTTGTACCGTCCACAGAGCCGTTTGCGGCATGCGCGCCAGCCAAAATAGTATCTATGCTCCTACTCATCATCCAAATGCGGCCCCAACTCCGAGCGCAAAATAAAGAATGCTGCTCCCTATGGCTATTAATCCCAACGCCGCGGTAAGATAGACTATCTTTGAGCTTTTTGCTATTTTGAGCAGGAAGTCTATCAGGAAAAGGCTCACTATCGTGGCGCTCACAATTGCGATGAATATTCCGGTGATCCCGACTCCGGCCACTGCGCTTGCAACATTTGCCCTTGTGGCTATTACCGTAAGGCTGAAGGCCGCCAGCGATGCAAATATCCCTATTATGAACGAGAGCCTGAATGCCTCGTCCGCCTCTACCTTCATGAGCAGGAGGGTGCTTGTGGTTATTCCGGACCTGCTTACGCCCGGAAGGGCTGCGATCCCCTGCGCAATTCCAATCAATACGTAATCCTTGAAACTGAGGTTCTCCAGTTTCCTGACGTTCCCTCCCTGCGAATGCTTCTTTCTCGAGTGCCTTATGAAGAACGCATCCCCGATAAGAACAAAACCTATGACCATCATGGGCAGCCACACAGGTATGCCTGTGAGCGAATCTGCGAAAAGATAAAGGGGCGTACCGATTACGCCCGTGCACACCGTAGCGGTTAGCACATACACAAACAGCCTTTTCTTCATCGGATCCCTGTTTCCCACCACGACCTGTAGCAATGCCCATATCTCCCTCCTGAAATAGATTATGGCCGCAAGCGAGCTGCCGATCTCCATGAACAGCCCAAAGGTGTACGCCTGTGAATATGTGAGCTTCAGGAGATACGTTGCGGTGACGAGTATCTGTGTCTTGCTGCTTATCGGCAGCCATTCCGATACTCCCTGTACAACTCCCAGTATTACCGAGTAGATTATCTGTATTAGCGTAATCATCCAAAATCAGTGATACATTATAGATAAAGTAATTTAATATGTTCTACAGCCCACCGTGTGGCCTTCGCGACCTGTCATCAAGCTTTATAATTGTTTACGCAATATATCCTTTACTGGTGCGTTTCAAATGGATAAAAGGAAGAAAATATACGTGGCCGTGATAGCTGTTATTGCCGTCATCGCCGCGCTGCTGCTTAACTCACAGACCAATCCTGCTCTCCTGCAGTCCGTCAACCAGCCTGTGGCGCAATCGCAGATGGCAGCGCTGCAGGCGATAGCAAACAATCGAAGCCTGGCAAACAGTGTCGGCATCGGGGTAATAGGACAGGCGACGTTCCCAACGAAGATACTCGGCAACAGGATAATCCAGGGCGGCAAGCCGACCGTTCTCTATATCGGTGCCGAATACTGCCCGTTCTGTGCAGCGACAAGATGGGGGATGATTTTGGCGCTGATGAGATTCGGCAACCTTGCCGGATTGAAGTATATGACATCGTCTTCAACCGACTACTCTCCCTCGACCCCGACCTTCACTTTCGTGAATTCAACCTATTCGAGCCAGTACATAACTTTCATCCCGGTTGAGACAGAGAACAACACCGGGGTATATCTCCAGAGCCCGACGCAGTGGGAGAACACCACCTTTTACAAGTATGACGTGCCCACCCCATCATGCCCGAGCGGAGGATGTATACCATTCATAGATTTCGGAAACAGGACTGTGCAGCTCGGGGCTGATTATTCGCCGATCCTGATCGAGCACTACACATGGGCGCAAATAATAGGCATGCTGAACGACACCGGTTCGCCAGTTTCACAGTCGATAATAGGCAGCGCAGATGTTTTCACCGCGCAGATATGCGCGATGGACAACTTCACTCCATCAAGCATATGCTCCGCTCCCTATGTCAAGACAATAATAAACGAGAGCTAAAAATCAGGCCTCTTCCTCCATGTTGTCGAAGTCTTCCGGGGCATCGTCTGATGCCGCAGCCGACCCGTCTCCCTTCGTGACAACCTTTATCTTGCCGAACTTTCCTGTCGAAAGCTGCGGGTTGCCCCTAAATTCGTTAACATAGCCGTTTGACACCTCAACGACGTCTCCTACGTTGACCGTGCTTATGTCATTTCCCCAGAGCGACATCGCTATCGTCCCTGAGTCATCCTTCAGAGTTACATTTGCGACATTAAGCCTCTTTCCATACTTCGTCACAACTTCCCTTGGGGCGTCCTTGCTCGCAATCGTCGCCGTAATTGTGACGTTGCTTGTGCCTGCCTTCAAATCACCGATTTTCATATTTACACCATTTTTCTATTCAAAGGAGTAGAGTTATTCTATTCTTTGACTGTAGATAGTTTATGTAGGCAAAGCTATTTGAAACTTAGCAAATCTCCGAATTACGGAATTAAGCGCCCCGCCGGTCTTCATGGCAAAACTATTTTAAGCCTGTTTGCTCTTTATCTCCGGCGGATATTGGGTGTTATTGTGATAATTGGAATTACGGGCATGCCGGGCTCCGGCAAGACCGAGGTGTCAAAAGATCTTGAGGCAGAAGGCTTCGTGTGCATCGAGATGGGAAAAGTTGTATATGAAATGATGAAAGAGCGTAAGCTGAAGATAACCCCGGAAAGCGTCCCCGTTTTTGCAACAAACATCAGGAAGAGGCGCGGGAAGGCCTTTATCGCAAAGGAGATAACAAAAAGGATACGCGGAAAAGCTTACGGCAGCAAGATTGCAATAATAGGAATAAGGAGCCCGCATGAAATAGAGTATTTCAGGAGGAAGCTAGGAGAATTCACCGTAATCGGCGTTGTGGCCCCGAAAAGAACCAGGTTTGAAAGGCTCAAGAGAAGGAGCAGGAGAGATGATCCAATGGAAATCTCCGGCTTTGAATTCAGGGAGAAAAAGGAGAAGGGCTATGGAATCATCAAGGCGATAGCCGAAGCCGATTACATAATAACAAACACGGGGAACCGCACCCAGCTGAGAGGCGATATCATCCACGTAATAGAAAGCATATGCAAATGATTATTATAGTAAGAGCAACTAATTCTAATCATGGCAAACGAGGCGCAGCCACAAGCGGAAGTACACCAGCATCAGCACCAACACCAACATCAGCACGGGCAGGGTGCACAGCCAACGCCCGGGATGCATCCGTCCTTTATGCGGGTAATACAGCAGAGGCAGAGGGTAAAGGAGAAACTCTCAAACATCAGGCACAAGATAGGAGTATACAGCGCAAAAGGAGGGGTCGGAAAGACCACGGTCGCAATTAATCTGGCCTATGCGCTCAAGGAGAAGGGATTCAAGGTCGGCCTGCTTGACGCGGACATCGACTGCCCGAATGTTACCATGTTTTTGGGCATGGATGAGAAGATGGAGCCCGTACTGCCCCTCAAGCCCATAGATAATCATGGAGTGAAGATCGCGTCCACCGCAATGCTTGTCGATGAGCTGAAGAGGCCGATGATCTGGAGGGGGCCCATAATAGTCAAGATGCTGGGCGACTTCTTCGAGAACACGGACTGGGGTGATCTTGATTACCTCATATGCGACCTCAGCCCGGGCACGTCAGACGCCCCCCTCACAATAATGCAGGTGCTTGACCTTGACGGGTTCATTATAGTCACTACGCCGCAGAAGGTCGCCGGGATAAACTCGATAAGATCAGGACTCATGGCGAAGAGGCTGAACGTATCTGTGCTGGGAGTTGTGGAGAATATGTCGAGCGGTAAGCCCAGCGAGAAGACCATGGAGGTGGTAAGGACCCTTGACACGGAATTCCTCGGTACTATAGGCAAGAGGGATGCGATTGCAGACATAACCGACAATGGCAAGGTACACATATTTGAGGATCAGGATATCAAAAAGGAGTTCTCCGCCATCGTGGACAGGATAACTGGAAAATAAGCCATGCCACACGCGGGCGGTAAAGCAAGCTTTTAAAAGCTATCCATCTATGTTATATCGGAAATAGGTGTAATCATGGCAGTAAAAAAAGCAAGGAAGCCCCCGGAGACAGAATTCGTTCTGATATTTCTCGGAGGCCTTTTCGTAGTAGCCGGCAGTATCATCGGATCCCTTCCGGGATTCCTGAACTCCGGGCTTTTATCCCAGTTCTTTGAGCCATTTGGGATAATCGTAGGCCTGCTGATGGTGGTTTGCGCTATTTTGATATACGAAAGCGAAGGCAGGATGGTCAAGACCTGGGGCATAGCAGCTCTGATATTCAGTCTGTTGAGCCTTGTGGCTGGCGGAGGACTGCTCACCGGTTTCATACTTGGTCTCCTCGGCAGCATATTTACCCTCAGGCGCAGGGGCTGATCGATCTTTGTTTTTGTTGTGGCCGATGGCCACAACCTTGTTTTTGTGCCTCATTGCGGCCTTTTTAAGCCTGAAAAGCGTTTGAGGAACGTCATTTTCCAAATAAAGCCCTCCGTTGCACAAGGTATAAATACTTTAACTTCGGATATACTACTGTCAAATCCTTTGTATGCATACATGTATATGTTAAATGCATTCATCGACGGTAAGTTCTCATCATATTTAAACAACCAAACGTGAATTCCATGGCAGAAAGTCAATTAGGAGGGGGACAGCAGGTATTATTGCTTCCGGAGGGAGCCAGCAGGTTATTGGGACGCGATGCTCAAAGGACCAACATAGCGGTCGCATCGGCCGTGGCAAACGCGATCAAGACAACCCTCGGGCCAAAAGGCATGGACAAGATGCTCGTAAGCGAGATGGGCGACATAGTCATAACAAACGATGGCGCAACGATTCTCCAAGAGATGAATGTCGAGCATCCTATCGCCAAGATATTGGTAGACATAGCGAAAACACAGGACAAGGAGGTAGGGGACGGGACAACAAGCGTGGTAATAATGGCCGGGGAGCTGCTAAAGGGGGCAAACGACCTGATCGAGCAGGGAATACACCCAACAACGATCGTCCGCGGCTACAAGATGGCAGCGGAAAAGGCATCGGAAATCCTTTCGGAAAGGGCTAGAATAGTAGATGCGGATGACGATTCTACACTGCAGAAGATCGCAATGGTGTCCATGGGGTCGAAGAACGTCGGTGACGACCAGATAAAGGCGCACCTATGCAAGCTTGTGATCAGGGCAATAAAACAGGTGATGGACAAGAGCCATGCAGGAAAGATAGTGATAGACCACGACTTCATAAAAGTCGAGAAGAAAGTCGGGGGATCTATAGCGGACACCGAGCTTATAAGCGGAGTCCTTCTGGACAAGGAGGTTGCCCATCCTGGCATGCCCACATCCATGGCAAAGGCTCAAATCGCACTTCTGGATGTCGCCCTCGAGATAGAGAAAACTGAAACGGACGCTAAAATCGAGATAACCTCTCCGGACCAGATGCAGGCATTCCTGCAGCAGGAGGAGCGCATGCTGAAGGAGATGGTGGAGAAAATAAAGAAAAGCCGCGCAACGGTTGTTGTGACACAGAAGGGGATAGACGATGTTGCACAGCACTATCTTGCAAAAGCCGGGATAATTGCGGTCAGAAGGGTCAAGAAAAGCGACATGGAGAAGCTTGCAAGGGCAACCGGGGGCAAAGTGATAACAAGCCTTGAGGACCTGAACGAAAAGGATCTCGGTTATGCGAGCCTTGTTGAGCAAAGGAAGATCAGCGGGGAACAAATGGTCTTCGTTGAAGGGTGCAAGGATCCGAAGAGCGTAACGATATTCATAAGGGCGGGATCGCAACAGGTCATCGATGAGGTCGAGCGCGCGATAACGGACGTAATCGGCGCAGTTTCAAGCGCCATTGAAACCGGAAAATATGTTTTGGGAGGAGGATCCATAGAAATCGATGTGGCAAACGGCGTAAGGGCGTACTCCAGCGATGTAGGCGGAAGGGAGCAGCTCGCAATACAGAAGTTTGCGGATTCAATGGAGGTGATACCGAAGACGTTGGCAGAGAGCGCTGGGATGGATGCGATTGACACGCTTGTCCAGCTAAGAAGCAAGCACAAGTCAAAGGAGGGCAGCGTATACGGCGTTGACATCTTCAAAAATTCCCTCGGCGACATGAATAAGCAGGGCGTATTCGAACCGTTGAAGGTCAAGATCCAGGCGATATCTAGCGCATCCGAAGCGGCGGAGATAATCCTCAGGATAGACGACATGATAAGCGCGAGGAGCAGGCCTATGGCGCCGGGCGGCGGCATGGGCGGCCACGGCCATGGCGGAATGCCGGAAATGGAATAATCCCGACATAATCCCACTGCCTGTCCTTATGCTCTCTGCTGTCTCAGGCCGAGCCCGGCTGCAGCTGCACAGACCGAAAATATAAATATTTCGGGCGCCGGGTGCGCAAGGTTCTTAAACTTTCTATCTCCTTTAAGTAGCATGGCCAAGAAACTGGTCATTGTGATGGGTCACAATGGCTCAGGAAAGAATTCCCTCATCGCATCAATGCGGAAGAGCAGCAAGTACCGGGTGGTAAATCTTGGTGAGATCATGCACGATCTGGCCGAGAAGAAAAATCTTGTTACCGGTCGGGGCCAGATGAACGATCTTGATGATGACGTGCGTGAGGACCTTAGGAACGATGCCGTACGGCGCGTTTCGAAGATGGATGGCAATGTTGTCCTTGATACCCATACACTGGCGGAGCAGCACGGCAGGTTCTTGCCGGGCTTGCACAATTATTTGACCGACGCTTTCAGCCACATATCCGGTTTCCTTTACATAGATGCGGATCCGGAGACCATACTGAAAAGGACAAATAAGGACAAGAAGGAAAAGTTCTCGATATGCATGCAGAAGGAGATAAACCTCGCAATACTCTCCTACCACGCATCGCAATTAGGCATTCCATTATACATTATCAACAACGACGACGGCAACCTCGAAAAGGCGCAGACCCAGCTGTCAAGGCACCTAGAAAACATCTTTACCGCTTAATCAAACTGATTTTATGGCCGGAAAATTCGTCATAGTCGTAGGCACCAGGGGAGCTGGCAAGTCCTCTGTGCTGAAAGCCGTGCCGGGAAAATACAAGGTGGTCAACATCGGCGATTTCCTATTCGATATCGCAAAAAAGGAGGGACTGGCAAAGGACCGCGATGCGATGAGGGGCATCAGCAATGCAGCATACAACAGGCTGAAGTCGAAAGCCTACAAGAAGATAACATCCATGAACGGGAACATCGTGCTGGACACGCATGCAACAATACAGCACAAGGGCCGATTCATACCCGGCCTTCCAAAGTACTTCATAGACAGACTCGATATCGCCGGGTTATTCCTCATCGATGCCGATATCGATACGCTGCTGCTCAGGGCGGAAAAGGATAGCTCCAGGGTGCGCGAGAAGGAGCCAAGGCAGGTGCTTTCTGATAATAGGAATGTGAACCTCGCAACATTCGCCTACTATTCGGCATATTTAAATATCCCAATATATATAATCAATAACGCGGAAGGGAAGCTGCAGGCTTCAAGGAAAAAGTTCCTGGCGCACCTCGAAGATGCGTTTCAAAAGTAAATAATTAAATCAGGAAGGGGAAGTGATAATGTTCGACTTTTTTGTTCTAACGCTAATAATGCCGCCCAATGTAGCCATAGCGGCGGTCATGATCGGCATAGCCTACGCCGCCTTTTCGTTTAAGGTGCAAAGGAGGCTCACAAACCCGCAGAAGACCAAGGACATACAGTCCAGGATCCAGAGGCTCACGAAGGAGATGAACGAGATGGCAAAGAGGAAGGAGGACATAACCGCAAAACAGGCCGAACTCATGCCGCTTTTCAGGGAAAGCATGCAGCTTCAAATGAAAAGCATGTTTGTAATACTCCCAATTTTCTTCATAGTGTACTACGGATTGATACCGCTGGCTTTTGGCACGTTCAATAGCGCTACCATAAGCATCTTCGCCATACCATTCACCTACGGCACCCTCTTTATAGGGTCTGCGGTCATAGCCGCATTGATGATGAATGTGGCAATAATGCTTGTGGATAGGCTAAAGGCTAAGAGGGCCAAGCAGGCGCAAGCCGCCCCCCAGCTGGAAGGCCCGAACGGCGGCACGGATACAAATAATGCTAAATAGCTTATGCAATAAAACTTCTCAACGGTAATTTTATGCCAAAACCAATGCACAGGTCTACCAGTTTCAAGGAGATTCACAGGATCACGAAAGGGAAGAGGCACGTAGTCCATTACAGGCGTGGGGCTGATTCGCAACCGCACTGCGCCATATGCAGGACAGAGCTGCACGGGATAAGCACCAGCGGTGGAAAGTCCAGAAGGACAAACAACAGGCTCTTCGGCGGAGTACTCTGTGCAAACTGCACGGCAGAAGTGGTCAAGCTCGGCAGCCGGGTGGAACAGGGAGACATGAAGCTCACCGATATAGGAATAAGACAAAGATCGTATGTGCTGCAACTAGTAGCCCATTAAGGCATATCAATGAAGGCCATAATAATATGCGGCATGCCGGCCGCGGGAAAGACCACAGTCGCGCTCATATTAAGCAAGCATCTCGGGATGCCGACGATAGGTGGCGGCGAGATACTTAGGGAGATGGCAAAGGAGCGCGGATACACCCCCACGGGAGATGATTGGTGGGATACCCAGGATGGGATAAAGTTCCTGAGGGAGCGTAAAACCAACCCTAATTTTGACAGGGAGGCCGATAGAATAATGTTGGATAAAATAAGCAGAGGGGACATAATAGTAACAAGCTACACCGCACCGTGGATAACGGACGATGGCATAAAGGTGTGGTTATCCGCAAGCGAGGAGGCGCGGGCCGAAAGGATGTCTGGCAGAGACCACATAGCCCTTCCGGAAAGCATGAAATCACTGCACATACGCGACAGGGAGAACACGGAGATCTATGAGAAGCTGTACAAAATAAAATTCGGTAAGGATAAAAAGCCATTCCACATAATAATTGATACGACAAAAATGACTCCGGAGCAGATAGCGGATGAAATCCAGAGAAAAATAAAAGAATTGAATTTGTAAAGGTGAAAAAATGTTATTGGAAGTAGGGAGACTGTGCGTAAAGAAATACGGAAGGGACGCTGGAGACAGGGCTGTGATAACCGCCGTAGAGAAGGACGGCACAGTAAAAATAATGACGGCTTCAAGGCCAAAGGAAAGAAAATGCAATTCTTCTCATCTTGAATTCCTCAATGAAGTGGTTGACATGAAGGACAGAGAGCATGTGCTCAAGACACTTGGGGTGAAAGAGAAAAAAAGTTACCCCAAGGAGGATGCGAAGTCGGCAAAGACGGAAAGGAAAAAGGCCTAGAACGTGAAACCATGGAAGCCGAGATCGGCATAATAGGCGGAACCGGATTATACTCGCTATTGGAAAAATCCGAGGAGATGGAGCAAAAGACAAAATACGGAAAGCCGAGCAGTCCTATAACGATAGGCAGGATAAAAAACAGAAAAGTTGCATTTATTTCAAGACACGGCAAGCAGCATACGATTCCGCCGCACTTGGTCCCTTACAGGGCCAACATAGAAGCCCTCTCCAAGCTTGGCGTAAAAAAAATCATAGGGACAAATGCCTGCGGTTCCCTAAAGCCCGAGTACACTCCCGGAGATATAGTATTCTTCGACCAGTATGTCAACATGACACACGGAAGACCTGATACATTTTTTGAGGGGCCGAAAGTTGTGCACCTCAGCGCCCCAGAGCCATATTGCAGGTCCCTCAGGAAGTCCTTTGTAGGCAAGGCGACGGATTTCGCATTGCGGTATCATGTCAACGGCACTGTTGTGGTTATAAACGGGCCAAGATTCTCAACAAGGGCCGAGTCCAGGTTTTTGCAAATCAGGGCTTTGATGCAATAAACATGACACAGTATCCCGAAGTGACCCTGGCAAGGGAAAAGGGGATGTGCTATCTCGGCATCGGGATAATAACGGATTACGATTCCGGTTTTGAAGGCAGGGACGACATAAAACCAGTTACCAATTCAGAAGTGCTGAAAATATTCGAGAAGAATGTCAAGACAGTGAAGGATCTGATACATGCTTCGGTGCCAGAGCTGGAAAAAGGGCAAAAGACATGCGGCTGCGGCAAATTAGCCTGACCCCTTTTCACCGAACTCCTCCAGCATCTCCAATGCGGATTTTAACGTCTTCTCCCTGTTTTGATCAGAGCTCAGTATTTCAAATAAACGCCGAGCATCAAAGCCACTGTCGAGCTTGCCATCCTTGAGCTTCGATACAAAAGTCGTCATCCCAAGCTCCTTTATCGTCATCCCCCCTGTCTCGCCCTCCTGCAGCCCCTTTATGCCGTCCCCCCAATTAGCACTTTTCAATTTCGAAGAGTCTATCTCAACAATGGCCTTTTGTGAATATTTTGAGACTATGGACCTGAGCGGCATATCGATGCTGGTAAATCCGCTTGCGATGCTGCCCTGGAGTTTTATCCTGATTATCGGCCTGTCTTTGTGCCTGGCAATGACCTTCTCAATCTCATCCTCGCAATGCTTCGTCACGAGCTTTGGGCTCGCGTCGTCTATCTTGATATCTATGACTATAAATTTCCTTGAGTTTATTGGCCTGAATTCGTGCGTATATTTCTTTGTGTCAAATAGGATTAATCCCTTCGGATCCTGCTCACCATCCTTCAATTGTGTCAACACGGTGCTTCCTGGTATAAGAAACTTCTTTCCATGCACCATGGCCTCAATCCTATTGTGTATATGGCCGTTTATGTAAAGATCAAAGCCCTTTGGTAGGTCTGCATATTTGATTATGTCTTCACCGAACGGCAGGAGTTCATAAACCGATTGGTGCATCATGAAGACATTGAAGGCCCCGTCCATGGGTTTGGGGTCGAGCCTCTGCAACACTTCCCTCACCCTCTCCTCCGAAACCCCTCCAAGCCCAAAAACCGCCACTTTCTCGCCATCCAATTCGATAACAACCTGCGATTCGCTAGCATCCACTATTAATCCCGCAAGGGCAAGCAGCTTCAGGACATTGTCCTTGCCCTCCGCAACCCTTTCGTGGGTTCCAGGTATTGCTATCACTGGTATATCGGTATAGCTCTTGCTCCCGGCACTGCTGTTAAACTGGGTTATCCTCGCCCGCCATTTTTTCTTTGAAATATCCCTAAAAATATTTATGGCCTGTGCAATCACATCCGGCTTCGGAGAACGCTTGTCAAACACGTCGCCTGGTACGAGTATCGCATCCGCTTCCTCTGCCGCTGCGATGAGCGCCTCGCACGCCTGTTTGTATGCATCCTCCTCAAAGCGCTCATAGCCGATGTGCAAGTCAGAAACAATGGCCAGCTTCATATGCACCGCTTCGCAATGCAAATATTTGAATCATCCTGTTGCATTCTCGATCCCCGCCCTCTTTAAAATTTCGGATATAAACATGCCTTCTATCTCCTGCGGTTTTGCCGAGCCCAGTGGTCCATATGCTCCGGCTGCGCACGGATGTCCGCCCCCATTGCCGTTCAGCCGTGCCGCGATTGATTTCATTATGACACCCAGATGTATGCCCAATTTATTATCAAGCGGGGGGCGCAGCCGCGCCGAAAACGACAGCTCCCTGTCATTTTCTGCATAAAAGAAACCGACGTCAGCGCCTATCTTTATCGCATAGTCCGCCGCAATGTTGGCATGTGAATGCGCTCTCCCGTGCATTATCAGCATATCGCCGTAAAGATCGACCCTGGCTCCGATGATGTCATTTAGGGTCTTGGCCCTTCCCTGGACATCGGCAACATGCACCATTTGGTCGAGAAACGTTGGATAATCCATCCCGACCGCGCCGAGCAGCTCGCCTATTTGCATGAAGGTCTTTGACCCCGCGTTTTTCAGGTCAGCAGAATCAGAAATTATGCCACTCAGGATAATTTTCGATGTGGTCTCGCTTATTCTTGCGCCCAAGGCCACCAGTAATTCGTACACTATGCTGCACGCCGAATTATAATTTTCATCATTGAAAATAGAGACACGCTCCCTCCCAATCTCCTTTTGCATGTGGTGGTCTATTATGAGTATGTCGCCCTTGAATCCCTCCAGCCTATATTTAAACGGCCCGCAATCCTCAAAATTGTTCACGTCCGTCATTATCACCAGATCAGCGCTCTCATCAAATTTGTTTGTTATCGTCTCTGGTTCAAAACCGAGCTTTTTGAGTATCCTTCCCGCGTTCGTGGTTATAAAATCCGGGGTTGCTACGCTGGCGTTTGTGAAATAATCAAGGAGCGAGACCGCGGACGATACCGCATCCGTGTCCCCCACCGAATGGAATGTTATCAGGACTCTTTTGTCCTTATTTTCTTTCGCTATGAATTCGAGTGCATCAAAACTTAGTTTTTCCATCACATCATTATTGCGTTTTTTCATTCTTCAGCGCGGTTGTGATCTCCTCTCGCATCGACTTTTCTTTCTTTGAGAATTCATCGTATTGCCTGTTTATTATCGTGAGCCTCATCTCTATTGATTCCTGGCGCTCCTTTGTCTTTGCTACCGCATCCGCCCTGGTGGTTTCAACTATCACCCCTCCCACGCTTATATAGACCTTCCCGGTTGCCTTTTCCAGTTCTGCAAGCGCAACCTTGTGCTCCTCCTTTTGCATGGTGAATTGCTCTTTCTGCAATGCGAGCGCCTGCATCTGTTCCTGTATTATCTGGTAATCCCTAGTGAGCTTCTCGAGCTCCTGCCTTTCCATTGTATCACGCTATGGTATTTGGAATAATATACTTTAAACCTTTCCAGCGCTCGTAAATTGTATTATCCCGAAATAAGGTCCTCTCAGTAAAACAGATAATCGCCCTCAGAGAGAAACAAATCATGAGGACACTTAATCTGCGAAAGATTCGATGGGTCGTGAGAGAGATGCGTAAGAAGGAATTATCGACGTATGAAATTGCAAGACAACAGAAAATCACACCGAGACACGCAAGAAGATTGTATCAAAAATATGGCAATATTCAACCATACAAATTGAACAGAAGTGTATGTCTACAACGTTGCGGCAGGAGATCAGAACGACCCTCAGAGGAAGAAATAAGAGCAGTATTAGATGTCAAGAGGGAAATGGGATTTGGTGCATGTAATATCGAAAAGGCGCTGTCAGAAAGAGGGATTAGAATACCACATAACAGGATTCATAGAATCCTGTTGGAGAATGGACTTGCAAACAATGAACCAAAGAAAGGTAAGAGAAGGAAATGGATCAGGTACGAAAGAAGGCACAGCAACTCTATGTGGCATGCGGATTGGACACATTACAAAGGAGGCAATATTCTGTTTTATGAAGACGATAGTTCCAGGTTGATTACCGGATATGTCTTGTCTAAAAATGCGACGACAGACATAACAATATCAACATTTGATGCCGCGATAGAAAAATGAGGAAAACCAAGAGAGGTTCTCACTGACAGAGGTACGCAATTCTGTGTAGATGAAACCGAGAAATATAGATTCCGGGAACATCTGAAATCTTTGGGGATAAAACATATTCTCGCAAGAGTAAAACATCCGCAAACAAACGGAAAAGTAGAACGACTGAATCATACGATATTTCAGTTGATAAAATTGAAGGGATCTTTGGATGCAGCAGTAAAATTTTACAACGAGGAAAGGCCACATATGAGTCTGGAAAATGGTCATCTTAGAACGCCGTTGCGGGCATTTCATGAGAAAAAACGAAATAATTAAGAGGTGAAATGATGAAACTAAATTACCGAGAGGACATTAATTCAGGACAATACACCAGCGCTCGTAAATGGCAAAATATAAATACTAGAAATGAGTGTTCGTTCTACATGGGTGTGGATATGGGTGGAACAAAACAACAAGGGCGAGCGGAGCGGAGGCCCGGACCCGAAGAGGTTCTCCAGCTGCTAAGGGACGGGAAAGTTAAATGGGTAGATCTGCAATTCACGAGTGTGACCGGAAAACTGCACCACGTCCCGCTCGCGGCAGACCAATTTGACGAAAAGTCGTTCAAGGACGGATTCCCAAAGCTTGACGGGAGCAGCATAAGAGGTTTTGGGGTAATAGAAGAGAGCGATTTCAGGCTAAGGCCGGTGCCAGAGACCGCAGTCCAGACGCCGTGGGGCACCACCATGATGCTGTCAGAAGTGCACGAGGGCGGCGGAAGGGGCAGATTTGAAAGGGACCCGAGACATATCGCGGAACGTACGGAAGCCTACATGAGAGAGATAGGGTTCAAGTGCTATTTCGGACCTGAACTGGAATTTTTTGTAGTGAAAAAGGTGGATGGCGACTTTGCAATACCAGAGCGTGGGACTGGGTTCCAGATACATACCGACGAGGCTCCGTGGGACAGCACCGGCAGCAACATGATAGCCAGAAATGACGGATACTATACAGACAAGGCGGAAAGACTCAGGTTGCAGATAGCATCGACGCTCAAGGAGGTATTCCAGTTCCCGATTATAGCCACGCACCACGAGGTTGCGCTGGCGCAATGGGAGATAACCAGCGTATTCGGCGAACTCGTTGAAATGGCTGACAGGACGCAGACCATCAAATGGGTGGTAAAAAGGATCGCCGCGGAAAACGATATGGAGGCAAGGTTTATTCCAAAACTGATTTTCGGGCAAAATGCGAGCGGAATGCACGTCCATTTCAGCCTCTGGACTCCAAACGGAGAAACTAACCTGATGTTTCGGGCAGGAACGGAGGCCGAACTGAGCGAAACTGGAAGGTACGCAATAGGCGGATTGCTCAAGCATGCAAAAGCGATCGCCGCGTTTTCAAATCCAACAACCAACAGCTACCGTAGGCTGATTCCAGGTTTCGAAGCTCCGGTAAACATAGCCTGGGGGCAGGCCAACAGGAGCGCAGTTGTGAGAATACCCGGATATGAAGGGGACGGCAACCCCGCGGCAAAAAGGCTGGAATTCAGGCAGCCGGATCCTTCTGCAAATCCCTATTTATTGTTCTCGGCCATGGCCCTTGCGGCCGCAGACGGGATAAAAAACAAGATCGATCCGGGCCCGGCAGTCAACAGCGACATATACCACATGACCCCGGAGCAAAAGAAGGCACTCAACATAAGCGGCTTGCCAGGCAGCCTTTCCGAAGCGCTCGATGCGCTAGAAAGCGACCATGATTTCCTCAAGCCGGCATTTCCAGCATCTCTTCTCAGGACATACATAGACATGAAAAGGGAGGAGATACAAAAACTGCAGGGGTATCCGCATCCGATTGAGATTTATCATTATTCGGATGTTTGATTATCTGTCGGTTTCCCCAAAAATAATGTCAAGGCTTCCGAAAACGGCAAATATATCCGCGAATTTCGCCCCCTCGAGCAGTTTTGGTAGCACGGCCAAATTGACAAAACCGGGAGCCCTTATCGAGAGCCTGTATGGCTTCTGCTTGTCAGGCACCATATATATGATTCCCTCTCCCTTTGGAAGCTCCCTCCTCACTATCACCACATCCGGCTTCGCAGCCGGACCTATAAGCTTTATTGGAGCCCCAACCACGTCCCCCTTTTCCGGCATCATGTCCAGTGCCTGCCTTATTATCCTGATGCTTTGGAATATCTCCTCGTACCTTATCCTATACCTGGCATAGCAGTCGCCGAGCGCCTTTGTCGGAACGCTGAAGTCGAGCCTGTCATAAACATAATACGGCGCCGATTTGCGCACGTCCTCCTCTATCCCAGACGCCCGCAGGACGGGCCCCGCCACTCCGTAATCTATCGCATCCCTTCTTTTCAGTACACCAACACCCTTCAGCCTCTCCATGAATATGCCGTTTGAGTCGAGCACATCCTCGTACTCCGCCACCTTTCCCTCAATATAATCGATGAGCGCATGCGTCCTGTCGCGGAAATCCGGCGGAAGCTGCCTGTTGAGGCCCCCGAGCCTCATGTTCACATAAAACATCCTGCCTCCGGTAACATCCTCGAGCAGCTTCAGCACCTCGGCCCTTTCCCTAAAGCACCACATGAACACCGTGAACATCTGCCCTATGTCGTTGCATAGCGTTCCTATCCAGAGAAGATGGTTTGCTATCCTTTGCAATTCAAGGAGTATGACCCTCGCATACTGCGCGGCCTCCTTCACCTCTATGCCCATGGCCTCCTCAACCGAAGCCACATAGATTTCGTCCCAGCTCATAGGACTTATGTAGTCCAGCTTCTCGAAATAGGACGGGTTTTGCATGTACATCCTGGTCTCGCAGAGCTTCTCCACCCCCCTATGCAGGAAACCGATGTGGGTCTCCACGTTTTTTATCGTGTCGCCGTCGACATCCACCACCAGCCTCAGCACTCCGTGCGTGCTTGGGTGTATGGGTCCGACATTGATCCTCATAATCGCCATCAGCTCCCCCCCGTTTTCCTATAGTCTTTGCCCCACGCAAAGCTTTTCCTGAGCGGCGGGTCGATCCCGTTCCATTCCTCCAGCAGAAGGCGCGGCGCATCCCTCCCGATTATTTTTATGCCGAACATCTCTGACAATTCCCTTTCATACCAGTCTGCGGCCTTGAAGACATGGATTACGGTGTCTATCCCTGGATCCTGTGCATCAAGCCTCACCTTGACTATCTCTTCCTTCCTGGCCGAAAGGTTGTATATGATGTATATTACCTCCAAGTATTGAATGTAGTCGACGGCTGTTATCTTCTTCAGATAATCAAAGCCGTTCGCTTTCATTTCTTCTAGCTGTCTCACTAAGGTTTCTTTCGGTATTTCCAGCAATTTTGCCACCAACTTTCTGTTGCAGTTTCATCAGGGCGGAAAAAAGGTTTTCCGGCCTGGGAGGACATCCCGCAACGTAAATGTCAACGGGCAGTACCTGGTCTATGCCCTTCACTATGTTGTAACTTTCCCACCACGGCCCGCCGCAGGTCGCGCATTCCCCGAAGGCGACCACGTAACGCGGCTCAGCCATCTGCTCATAAAGCCTTTTTATCCTAGGTACGACGGACTTCGTCACCCATCCTGCGACTATCATCACATCGCATTGTCTTGGCGTCCCCCTGAAAAGCAGGTACCCCTTTCTTTCCGCGTCTATCCTGGAAGCTCCGAAGTCCATGAGCTCTATTGCGCAGCATGCGAGCCCGAACTGGAGCGGCCAGAGCGAATTGCTCCGGCCCCACGTGATGAGGGGCTTGCTCATCATCTTTGAAACGTCGCTCAGCTTTGTGAACATTGCATTCACCGAGCGCTTCTGTCCCTTGTATCCTGCCAGTGATTCCTCCACGAGCGCGGTCATTTTCTGCTCCGCGTTCATAAATCTCTCTGGAGTGTACGGCGCCCCCGTCTCCGCGTCCACAGCCTGCGCTTCAGCCATCCCTATCACTTATAAATTTATATCCGAGCATAGCCAAAGCCATAGAGATTATCGCCAGCCCTATTATTGCTATATTTGTTGTCAGGTCCAGCTGCCTGGCGGATATGGACCACAGCACCACGACCATTGCCATTATCTCGAACGGGAGAAATATCGCGAAGAAAGCAAGATATTCGGTGGCGATGTCCCTCGCGCTGCCTATCGGCTGCTCCGCGCTCTCATACGACGTGTTTTTTACCCTGTTTCCCCTGGATTTTTGCCTCAGCATTTTTGAAGTCAGAAGAAAGGATATTGGGACGAAGAGGGCAAATAGCACAAAGAACGCAAGGGCTATGTAATTATAGTATGTGACGTCCATTGTTTAGCAATGGTAGCTCATCTTTTTAGTTTTTAGCTCAATTTGTTATTAAAATCAGGGAAGACCAGCATGCCGTTCATAACCTATTCCCCCATGGATACAGTCTCTGCGAGCATAGCCTATTCTTTGAAGGAGCTTGTAAAATTCGAGGAAGCGGAAAACGTTGGGGGCATGAAGCATTTTAGGCACGGCGGAGTCGACCTTCTCGAACTCAATACCATCCATCTAAATGCGGATTTCCTTGACGAGTACCTAAAAACTGATGTCATAATTTTTCTGAGCAGGCACGGGAGCATAAAGAACATCCCCGCGTTGACTGTGCATCCCGAGGGGAACTGGAGCAACGAGGCAAAACTCGGCGGCAAGCCAAACGAGCTCAGCGTTTCATCCCCTATGTACATGGCAAGAATCCTCAATGCGATGGAGAGGAACAACAAGAGCGGTGTCCCTGTCACCTATGAGGCCACCCACCACGGCCCTCTTCTCAAAATCCCCTCGCTCTATGCCGAGATAGGCGGCACGGATGCGATAAGGAACAGCAAGGAGTTCGCCAGTCTCCTTGCAAGATCCGTATTCGAGTCGCTCAATGACGATGTCAGCTATGACAAGGTTGCCGTAGGCCTCGGGGGCCTGCACTACTCTGACAGGTTCGCAAGACTCACCATAAGCGGCAAGTACATATTTTCGCACATAATGCCGCGCCATCACATACAGAATATAAGCATGATTTCCCAGGCAATAGAGAGGTCTGTGCCAAGGGCTGAAATCGGACTGATAGACTGGAAGAGCCTGAGGGCGGAGGAAAGGGCAAACGTTACCGGGAAGCTTGAGGAGCTGGGATTGGACTATGAAAAGATCTGAAATGACAATTATGGTGATTTCCCTTATATTGCTAGCCGGCGCCGCGCAGGCGCAGTACTGGTTCCAGTCCGGAGCCACGGGCGGCTTCAATTCGCAAAACAACAACGGCGGAGGGGTCCTGATACAGACCATAAACCCGCAGCAGGATTCGATAGGATCTCTTGCGTACTGGGTCGGTGAGACTCTTTCCAACGGCGCGTTCATACAGATCGGCTACGAGGTGCCGAACCAGACCGGCTACGCTCCCCAGTACTGCGGTCCGTCCGGCTGCAACGGCAGCGTTTTCTACCAGCAGGGAGTGCCGACATGGTTCTGGGAATATTTTACCCAGAATGGAAACCAAAATAGTTTTTACGGTGAACTGGGCCCGGATGGCTCAGCCGGCGCAAACGGAACATTCCACAGCTATTCGTTCAATTCGAGCGGTGACACATGGAATTTCTGGTTTGACGGCCAGAACGTCGGCAACATAAATCTCGGCACAGGCGCATCAGGACCAAATCCGCTGCTCGCGATAGGGGAATATGCGGATACGAACTCAAACAGCAACTTAATGCCAGACATAATCTTCAAGAACATGCAGGCGTACAATGGCAAATATTACCGGCCAGTATCGCAGGCGTATTCATTTGTCAACTACGGCAAGGGTAGTTTACAGTCATTGTCAAATCCGTATGGCGTCCAGGAAATTGACAACCTTGTTAATGATTTTATGGTTGGTTCAGGCCTTCAAACAGGATCCAACCTGCTGCTCTGGAGCCAGGGTTTCAAGCTAAATATAGAATCAAGCTACGGCACCAATGGCACCGCAAGCTATCTCGCTTACACACAGGTCCAGTTGAGGATGCCAGAGTATGTAAACATTTCAAGCGACGAAAGGGTGAAGTTTGCCGGATGGCAGGGATCCGGCAGCGGTGCGTACACCGGCCCATCCAACGCCACCTCTGTCTACATGGGCAGCAATATAACTGAGAAGGCGGAGTGGACCACGCAATATTATGTAAACGTGAGTTCACAATATGGCATAGTCACTGGAGGAGGCTGGGAGGACATGAACAGCAAGGCGACCGTCTCCCTGAATAGCAATATAATAGGCGTTGCCGCTGGGGAAAGGGCGGTGTTGAGCGGCTGGAGCAACGGAGAGAAGCAAAAAAATATAAGTTTCCAGGTCTACGGCCCAGTCTCGGTAACCGCGGACTGGATTATACAGTACATTGTCAACGCCACAACTTCATACGGTTCGATAAATGGGAACGGCTGGTACGATTCAAATTCCACCGCCACCATATCCCCGACGATTCTTACCGTCAATGCGACCCGGACGCAGAGGATCGAATTCGAAGGATGGAGCGACGGGGTCAATCAGAGCACAAGGCAGATCACCGTCACCTCGCCGGTCTTCATCAGCGCAATATACGCAAGGCAGTACCTCGTAACACTTTCCCCGGTGGATGCTTACAACAGGTCGATAGGCATCAGCTATTTCAATGTGGATGGGAACAATACCAACACCGGATTTTTCGCCTTCCAGGATAGGACATACACGATTGAGTATGCATATTACAAGAGCGTGGAACTCTCCTCCGGGATGAAGATTGCTGACGTTGCGTACCCGCAGACAGTGGCCGTCCGGCTTCCCGTGTACAACGTAACCGTGCAGGCGGTGGGGATATTTGACATACCGCTGAACGCCACGCTCAATGTCACGTTCAAGAACAATACGCACATCACCACATACCTCGGCCCTGCCGGCAAACTCATAATTCCGGATGTCCCGTATGGCTATGCCTACGGCTACGACGATTTCCTGGGCGAGAGGCAGGGCGTGAGCCTCTCGAATGGCGGCGTGGCGCAGTCATCATTTGTAACGCCGTCAATAGTCGGCGCCATCTTTGTGGCCCTAATATTAATATTCCTGATCGAGGTATTATATTTCAGGGAAAAAGAGAAACCGATACACATAATCAGGCAGGCAAGAACGGACAGGCCAGGCAAGAAAACCAAAAAGTGGTAGAAATTCCAAGCGCAAGAGCATACGAATTATTTCTAAAGCAGTACGGGAGCTACACCGAAATTCAGAAGAAGGCAATGCCAATAATCGCGAGCGGCGACAATTGCGTCATAGTCGCCCCGACAGGTGCAGGCAAGACAGAAGCAGCGGTAATCCCGATACTTGACAGGCTCATCGGTAGCGACGGCGCGGGCGTAAAACTAGTGTACATAACCCCGCTCCGCGCACTGAACAGGGACATGATAAGGAGGCTGGAGAGCACGTGCAGGGAGCTCGGCATCACAATAGCTGTGAGGCACGGCGACACCACCCAGAGCGAAAGGGGCAGGCAGGCGAGAAAGGCGCCAATGGTCCTCATAACAACCCCGGAAACACTCCAAAGCATACTCCCCACAAAGACAATCGGGCTCGCGCTGAAGAACGTAAAGGCCGTGGTGATCGATGAGATACACGAGCTATACTATAACAAAAGGGGAGCGCAGCTTTCAATTGCGCTGGAAAGGCTCGAGGAGATCGCGCCCGGCTATCAAAGAATAGGCATCAGCGCCACCGTTGGCGACCCGGATCTTGTCAAGGAGTTTCTTGTTTCAGAGAGAAGCTGCAAGACCGCAATCGTGGACAACGTGAAACAGATGGAGCTGAGCGTCGAGCTCCCCGGCGCGTACGAAAGGGAGCTCTTGCCCATGATAGACAAGTTCGGACTCGATAACGACGCCCTAAGCAGGCTCAGCGACATAGTGGGGCATATCAGGGAGTCAAAGTCCACAATAATATTTGGAAACACCCGGCAGATAGTCGAGGCGCTTGGCAGCAGGCTCCTCTATATAGACAGGGAGTACGGCTTCGGTGGCATAAGCGTGCACCACGGGTCGCTCGACAAGAAGGACAGGATGGAGGCCGAGGATGCGTTCAAGGCCGGCAAGCTCAAAAGCATAATAGCCACAAGCTCCCTCGAGCTGGGAATAGACATAGGCAGCGTCGATCTTGTCATACAATACGGCTCGCCCAGGCAGGCGCTCAGGCTGGTGCAAAGGATAGGCAGGAGCGGGCACTCTGAAAAGGCAACCTCAAAAGGGGCACTGATAACGATAAACGTTCTTGATGCCATGGAGTCTATAGCTGTGTGCAAGAACGCGCAGGAAAAAAAGATAGAGAGGTTCAGGCCGCACATGAACGCGCTCGATGTCCTGGCGAACCAAATATGCGGCATGGCGCTCGACAAAAATGTGATTAAGATCGATGACGTGCTCAGGATAATAAGGAGGTCGTATTGCTACAGGAATTTTGAGAAAGGGAAACTAATTGAGCTCCTGGAGTTCATGAACAAGCAAAGGATGGTGGGCTTCGACGGGCTCGGGGTCTACTCCGGCCAGTCCACCAGGATGTACTATTACCACCACCTCAGCGTAATCCCCGATTCCAAAAGATATATGGTCAGGAACATAGCCGACAACAGGGTGATATCAAGCCTCGATGAGGGGTTCGTTGCAAGCAACATAGATGAAAACGCCATATTCATAACAAAGGGCCTCCCGTGGAAGGTGATCAGCATAGACGAGAACGTCATAACCGTTGAGCCCAGCTCGAACCTTGAGGCCGCGATACCCGACTGGAGCGGAGAGGACATCCCGGTGAGCCAGGCGGTGTCCGGCGCCGTCTTTGACCTGATGAACGGGGTCATGAACAATGAGTACATAAAATCGCACCTGGCGTCACAGATAAAGGATTTCATAGCGGAGCAGGGCAAGGTGGGCCTCCCGTCAAACGGCCATCTCCTGATCGAAACCTCTGACGAATATCAGATAATACACACCGGCCTCGGAACCCTTGCTAACGAGGCGCTCTCAAGAATCCTCGCGTACAGGATATCATCGAGGACTGGAAAGAGCATAAGCATGAAGTCGTCACCATACCTGATCTTCCTTGAGATGAGCGGAGAAATAAATCCTGAGAGCATGCTGATGGAGATGAGCGGGCTGGATCTGGACAAGCTGCTGATAAGCTCCATAGACGAGACAGAGATATTCAGATACAAGTTCATAACCGTGGCAAAGCTTTTTGGTATAATAGAGAAGGACGCCCCCATCTCCAGGTCCATAGCGAAAAGGGTGCTGAAATTCTTCAAGGACTCCCCGGTTTATGAGGAGACTACAAGAGAGATAACAAAGAATTATTTTGACACCGCCACCCTAAGGAACTTTTTCGAGCATCTCGATTCCGGCAAGCTGAAGATAAGGCACATAAGGACAAAAACGCTTTCGCCCATATCAAAACTGGTGCTCAATTCCGCTTATTACACAAAAGAACTGATAATGCCCCTACTCCCCAATGACGTGCTTGTCGAGTCGTTCTCCAAGTTCCTCCTTTCAAAGAGCATAAAGATGCTTTGCACATACTGCGGCTTCAACTTCACGAGGAGACTGTCCGAGCTCAGGGACCAGAAGGAAATCGGGTGTCCGAGCTGCGCAAGCCCTATGATAACCCAATTCAGGGAGGAGTACAGGGACGTAATAAAGAAGAGGAGGGAAGGGAGGAGGCTGACAAAGCCGGAGCACGAGATGATGAGGGAGATATTGAAGCAGGCCAGCATGTTCGACTCCTATGGCGGCAGGGCGGCAATAGCGCTGTCGACCTATGGAGTAGGTCCCACAAGCGCAGCAAGGATACTTATGATGCTCAGGAGAGAGGAGAAGTTCTTCTTTGTGGATCTGATCGAGGCGCAGAAGCTCTTCATAAAGAACAAGAAGTACTGGTCCATCTGATCCCTAGTTAGGTTTTTAAGTTTAGCAATCCCTTTAACAGCGATACTATGGCAAATATAAGCGAACATGCAAAAGCAATTCATGCAAACATCATCGCGCAGCTGACCACTCTGGTGACGATTGCGTTCGGCCTCATAGCCGCGCTCGCATGGAACACCGCAATACAGGGACTCTTTACGTCCGTTTTCGGCACCGCAAAGACCCTTGCGCCCATGTTCGCGTACGCGATATTGGTAACAATCATAGCCGTGGCGGTAACCTATTTTGTCTCCACCCTCGCAGGCAAAAAGGAATAATTGCGCAATGGCATAATTTCACACAGCAACAATGACCGCAAGGCGAGATATTGGACAGGAATGAAAACACTAACGCTCTAGACAACAGGCAAAACCTGAGAATCCTTGCAATCTTTTTGATTGTCCAGTTCACTGGATTGCTCATCGCCACGCAGGTTTACAACGGGCTGCCGATACAATCCGTAAAGCAGCTTTCATCCCAGGCGCCGCAGTACACCCCAATCACCTTCATACTCACCTATGCGGGAATGTTCACGGTATTGACGCTCGTGCTGATATTCCTGATGCGCAGGGGCAGCTCAAGAATACTTCTCGTATTCGAGGCGCTTGCTGTGCTTGCCGGATCGTTCTTTCTCTCCACCTGGGTCATCGGCCTCCTTCCGTATTATTTCCCGCAGATATCTCTGCTCGGCAGCGCAGTTTTCCAGCTCGCAGTACCCGCGATTCTTGCAATATCAACCCTCATAGTCAAGTATAAGGTGCCCAGATCAAGGAATCTTGTTACCGTCATCTCCGTCATAGGGATAGGAATGACAATAGGATTCTTCATAGGATTCATGCTCGGGCTCGCCTTCATGTTCGTCCTTGCAGTCTACGACTATATCGCGGTTTTTGTCACAAAGCACATGGTGACGATGGGTCAGGAGGCGCTGCGGATGAACCTGGCGCTTATGGTAGTCACCAACGAAGGCGAGGCACTCCCAAAAAGCTCCCTTACAAAGGAGCAGCTCAAAAACTACAATATGCAGAAACAATTCCTCGACAAAAACTACAGGGGCACCATGCGGCAGCTGAAAAGCAGGAACCTGATACCGATATTGATGCCCAGAGGGTTAGGCAACGGTGACATGGCTGTGCCGCTGATGCTCTCTGTCGCCGCATATACTCAGTTCCTCAACTTCACGGTAAGCATAGTAATAATAATCGGCGCCGCGCTGGGGCTGGTTCTCACGTTCGCAATACTCAAGAGATATAGGCAGATGCTGCCCGCGATACCCCCGCTGCTCTTCGGCATACTTGTCGCGCTCGGTGCATACTTCCTGATCTTTGGATTCGCCTGAAATGCGTGCCCATCAGTTAAATTAAAATATGTTCATTCGGATAATATAGATATTATGAAAACCTCTATTCTACTTGCGGTGTTGTTTGCAGCCTTTCTGTCAGTGCAGGCGGGAGCCCACACCGTGATAGGCACGGCATCAATCCACGCACCCGCAGTAATTATATCCAATAATACCGGGAGTCTCACGCTGATACTCCTTACGGTGACTTCTGGCAATGGAAATGTAAATGTGACAGGTCCGCAGATAGTTGCCGCATCCACCGTACAATCCGCCCAGGTTGCGGCAAAATACGCCGCAACGTACCTGAACCTGAACCCCGACAGCTACAATTTCACATACACAATAACAGATGCAGGGGAGAATGTCTCCGGCCCGAGCGGCGGGACGGCGATGGCGCTGCTGGCGATATCCGCATTGTCCGGAAACAGGCTACTGAGCAATTTCACTGTGACCGGCACCATATCCCCAAATGGCGCGGTGGGCCTGATAGGCGGAGCCTATGATAAGGCCCAGGCAGCGAAACGCGCAGGCATGGAATTCATCCTGGTCCCGAGCGCCCGCGGCGATCCAGCGGAGCAAGAGCTCTACAGCCTAGTGCAGAGCACGATGGGCATACCGCTCATACAAGTCACCAATGTAAGCCAGGCCGCCGCATACGCCTTCGGAAAAGCGAGCCCGGTTGGCGCCGGAACAAATTTCTCACTATACGCCAATTACAGCATTGGCAAGATCCAACTTCCGCAATTGAACTGCAGCAACGCATGCAACCAGTCGGAGTTCAATAAACTCACCGCATTCACGTTCAATTTCACCAATGCGTCCATAGAGAAACTGGGCAAGACGGGCAACTTCAGCAACATCACCTCACAGATGCGGGAATTGCAGGGCGAATACGCCGCACTTTCCGCAAAAGGATACCTATACGCTGCATCGGATCTCTCTTTCCTAAACTACATAAATTCATACTACTTCAACAGCTACATGGCAACAGAGAGCTCGGGATTCTCGACCTTGCAGAGCACGAACTTTTACTGCAATTCCATAATACCTCCTCAGACCACGCTCTCCAACTATGAATATGTTATAGGGGGCGAACTCAGGCAGACCTGGGGCGAATTCACGGCCAACCAGACAATCGCGCAGTATAATTCATCGGTGCAAACAACAGATGACGTCCTTCAGGCGATGAAACAGGCGGGCACCGCGAACGCATGGTGCAGGGCGGCGAACGAGATGTACAAGATAGCCGTGTTGATGAACGGCACCGACGTGATTCCATCGCAAAACCTCAGCAGCATAGCATACGGGAGGATAAACAGGGCATCCGGAGAAGGAAGCAGCATATATCTCTCTACGGCAAAGGAGGCGTACGCCGTGCAAAACTACCCATTGGCGATAATAGACGCGGACTACGGCTACGCAATACTGAATGCCTCAGCAACAAACATGAGCACCGCGCAGATCCTCAAAAGCACCGGCAGAATAATAAAAAATGCTACGTATGGGATATGGGCAACCCAATTCTCAGATGAGGCGCTCTTCTATATACAGGAAGCGAACATGCAGTCCAGCAACGCGTCTGCCGCAAGGGGATACGCAATAGAGGCATACCAATCAGCGCTCCTCGCATCGCAGCTGAGCACGGACATGGCCATCATCCACGGCAGCCTGGTCCCCGGGACCGGTACACAGAAGATAAACCAGGGTGGATCGGTCCAGGTTGGCACCCAACCGCTCTCAGTACCGGTTAGCATACTGCTTGGCATAACCGTGGTCATGGTGACGCTCAACATAATCCTGTTCATGGTTATAATAGGACTCATGCTCCCGATATTGAGAATGCAAAAAGGATTGCAGGCAAAAAGGCGCCAGAAGCCGAGGCGCCCGGCAAAAGGATAGGCAAATGATTAAATACTGTTCCGATATAAACTTTTTGATGGTTTAGATGGTAGACATAGTTCCAGGAAAGACGTGCGTTTCTTGCGGAAGGCTCACTCACCAGTATACGGAGTTCAAGTGCCCTAAGTGCGGCAAGGGCACGATAATAAGGTGCGAGCACTGCAGGGAAATAACCAATTCTTACAAGTGCACAGTGTGCGAGTTTGAGGGACCATAATGGCGAATGTAGCCACCCTGTTCAAGGTGTATCCAAAGGACGACAAGGCGGACTCCGTGGCATCTGAGATAAAGAGCAAGCTCAACCCGAAAGGCATGCAGACGGAGGACATAGGCTTCGGCATAAAGGTCATCAAGGTCCTCTTCACATTCGATGATTCGCAGACGAGCTCGTCGAAGATAGAGGAGAGCCTAAAGGCTCTTGCAGGAGTGGGTGAAGTCGAAGTGGAAGAAGAAAGCCTGGTCTGACCTCCGCAAATCATGCCCCAATCAATGCCAGATCCCTGCCCGACAACCACCAGTTTCTATATTCTCAATTGAAAATCTTGTGGCATTCCAACAAGAACAGCGCAACGCCCCGTCCAACACAGCAATATATTTAAATATGTTATTGTAGTAATATATACTACAGATGAACATGGAGACAAAATCCGTTGTAATAAAAAAATTGGCATGCCTCAGGTGCGGACATGAATGGTTTCCCAACAAAACTGCGCTCCCGCGAGCATGCCCCTCGTGTCACAGTCCATATTGGGACAGACAAAGAATGTTAAACGCTAAGCGGATTGCAGTGCATAAGACAGATAGGTACAGAGTTAACATAGCGATATTAAGGAAGAGACTCGGAATGTCAAAACTTAAATCAAAAATAAAAGTAACCAGGAGTGACGAGAAACACATTTACTCCATAAGAGCTAAAGAACGCGCACGGGCCAGCATCGCATGACCGTATTGGATACAAGCACAGTGATAGAACGCGTCAAGGGCAGCGAGCCGATATCGGAGAATACTACGGTGATTACCCTAATAGAATACCCCCCGCTTTTTGAGTACTCCAAATTTACCGGAGACGTACTTTATCCTGCCCCAGAAGATTTTAGCGAAGCCATAGAGCTGCAACGCAGGCTTAGGAAATTCGGCATGACAAAGGGTGCCTCCGACCTGATCATCGCAACCATATGCATAAGAAACAAGGAAGAGCTCATTACAAATGATGGCGACTTCAAGGACATAACCAAAATATCTGCTTTGCGGCTTCAGTGATTCTTTATACGGGTGCGGCCATATTCATGCGGCAACCGCGCCAAAAGAAATCATTATAAAACAAAACCTGTATTAATATTTCATAGCGGGAAATCCCACATGCTCTAGCAGTGGGAGGATGTCACTATTAATCAGCAGCTACCCACTGATAAGAAATGAAGAAGCCCGCAAACTCCTATCCTTCAGATAGGAGTAAGGGCGTGTAGTAAGGTATATAAAAATGAAATGCGATATCAAAGGCATGGACTGCATAAGGGCATACAAGTTTAGGCTTGCCCCTGACAAAAAGAGGCAGGACATTATAGATAACTCGCTTATTCTTTCACGGCAACTCTACAACAAACTCTTGGAAAAAATCATAAATGCAAGAAAGAAAGACCCAAAATCTAAATTATCCCAGAATACAATCAATTTGTTTATGCGTGAAATACTGAACGAGGATGAAAGATTCTACGATTTGTATTCCCATGTCCGTGTAGATATAAGAAACAGAATGTTGAAGACCTATCAAAATTTCTTCAGGAGATGCAAGGCAAACAAGTCGGGGAAGAAGGGGTTTCCACGTTTCAAAACAAGGGACAAATACAATTCGATAATGCACATAGAAAATAACGGTTCATTTTCAATAGATAAGGATAGGCTCAGAGTTTCAAAGATAGGAACGATGAAGATAATCCAACATAGGAAGATCGAAGGAAAGATAAAGACGATGACGATAAAAAAGGAGGCGGGAAAATACTATGCTATTTTCACTGCAATAAAGGACATCGAGATTCCAAAAGTAAAGGATACCAATCCAGTTGGCATAGATATGGGTTTGAAAAAATTTGCAGTTCTTTCAGATGGAACAAAGATAATTAAACCAAACTTTAGGAAGAACCAAGAAAAACATATTGCAAGATGGCAGAAGATAGTCGCAAGGAGAAAGAAGGGTTCAAGGAGGAGGCAAATCGCAAAGGAGAGGATGAACAGGGAATATGAAATTGCAAATAATCAGACAAATGACTATTTGCACAAGGTTACAGGTAAACTAATCAAATCAGGATATACATCATTCGCAGTCGAAAAATTGCAGATTCAGAACATGACAAAGAATCACACACTTGCAAAGTCAATCAATTATGCTTCATGGAACAGGTTTTTCCAATTGCTTTCATACAAGGCTGAAAGTGCTGGTATGAAAGTGGCAGAAGTAGATCCAAGAAACACATCAAAGACGTGCAGTAATTGTGGCAATATACAGAGTATGCCACTATCAAAACGAATCTACTTCTGCGAAGGATGTGGAATGCAGGAAGACAGGGACATAAACGCGTCAATAAATATACTTGAAAAAGCTACCGTGGGACACACGGGAAGTCACGTTCGGGGAGATAATGTAAGACCTCAAAGGGAGGCTGTCGTCGAGGAACTGAAAACATACTCTGCAAATGCAGTCCATGTAAGTGCAGAGGAAGCTCCTAACCTTTAGTTAGGAGAGGATGTCACCCTATGATAGATTCCCTGGAGATAACGAACTGGAAGACGCACAAGAAGACAACGCTCAGGTTTCAGAAAGGCGTCAACGTGCTTATAGGGATAATGGGCGCCGGCAAGAGCTCGGTTGTCGATGCGATAACCTTCGGGCTCTTCGGCACGTTCCCAGCGCTGACCAGCAAAAAGATAACCATTTCGGGATTGATAACAAACAGGCCGAGCCGCGAGACTGACGCCGAGGTCAAGCTCGGATTCATGGTAGACAACGACAATTATACGGTGACCAGGAGGATAGGGGAGGGCGGGAACAGTGCAAGGCTGGACAGGAACGGCAGCCACGTGCAGACGCAGCCGACCAAGGTCACGGAGGAGATAGAGGGTGCGCTGAAGATAGATTACGACACATTTTCAAGGGTGGTGTACGCCGAGCAGAACAGGCTGGATTATTTCCTCGATCTTCCAAAAGGGGAGAGGAAGCGCCAGATAGACCACATGCTAGGCCTGGATACCTTTGCTACGGCAGAGGAGAACACGACAACGCTGATCAACAGCATAAAAAGCACGATAAGTTCCGACGAGTCAAGCATGCAGCAGTTCGACCCCAAGGAGATCAAGGCGCAGCTGGAAAAATCCATCGGGGACAGGGATGCGGCTCTTGCGGAGAAAGTGAGACTTGCAAAGCAGGAGACCGAACTGAAATCAGGGGTGGAGCTGACAAGAAAGGAGTACGAGCTCGTGAAAAAACAGCTCTCGCAGAAAAAGGCGCTATCAGAGGAGGCCACAAAGCTCGAGAGCAGGATAAGCACAATCAGTGACGAGATAAAGAAGATAGAGTCAATGAAGATCGATGCGGAAAAAGCCAGCGACAATCTGAAAAAGCAGGAGGCGCTGGAAAAACAGGCGCTCAAGCGCATAGAGGAGTTCAGGAAGAAGGAGAGGGAGGTGAACAAGAAATTATCCGACGCAGAATCAGACCTCGAATCAAACCTGAAGAGGGAGAAGGAGCGTGACAGGCTGGCAAGGGAGATAAGGGACAAGGATGAATCGGGGACAAAGAAGGAGCTGGACAGGGCGCAAGCCGAACTGCAGATCCTGACAAGGGAGATCGGGCTGAAAAAGGGCAAGAGCTCGGAGCTTGAGAGCCAGCTCAGGGAGCTTGAGAAGCACATAAGCAAGTGCCCGATCTGCGACCGGGAGCTCGATGAGGATACAAAGAACAGATTGGTCGGGGGGAAGAGGTCGATGACCGAGGCGCTTGCAAAGGAGATAAAGAGGTCTGAGCAGGAGGCATCCGAAATGGCAAGCGCGATAAAGAAGATGACGGAGGAGCACAACGCGCTTGTTTTGGCAAGCAAAAAGCTTTCAGAATTCAAGGATCTTGACGGGCTGCTGGAATTGGGCAGGAAGGCGTGCGCGGAGCTGAAGGGGCAGGCCGACGCGCTGCAAAAGGATTCTGAAAACATTAGCAAGGATTACAATTCGTTGAAAGACGCGCTCGCCAAGGCCCGTGCGGACGTCCAAACGGCTGAGAGGAAGAAAAGCTACGAAGCCGAGGTGAAAGAGGCATCCGAGAGGCTCGCCCTGAAGAGGAAAGAGATAGACGGGATTAAGGCGGATGAGAAATCGCTCTACAGCATGCAGGAAAGGCTTACCGGGCAGAGCTCGCTGCTCTCCGAAGTCTCATCTAGGCTGGAAAGCGGGCAAAAATACATTGCCAGCCTGGAGTCCCAGATAAGGGAGAAGGAGAAACAGGCTGCCGAATACATGAAAATAGAGAAGGGAATAGAAAGGAAAAGGGCGCAGATAAACAATCTCAACAAGTTCAAGCTAGCGTTGCTGGACACCGAGGCGTTCCTCAGGAACCGCCTTGTCTCTTCGATAAACGGGACCATGCAGGAGCTGTGGCCAAAGCTTTATCCATACGGCGATTACCAGGGCATAAGGCTCAATGCGAAGAAGGACGACTATCTTCTGGAGGTCGACACCGGCTCCGGAGAGGAGCCCTGGATAACAGTGGACGGTATCGCGAGCGGGGGCGAAAGGAGCATAGGGTGCCTTGCGATGAGGATAGCGCTGGCCATGGTGGTGGTGCCAAACCTGAAATGGCTCATACTTGACGAACCGACCCACAACCTCGACAGTACAGGCATATCCAAGCTTATCGAGATACTAGGCGATAGCCTCCCTGGCGTTGTGGAGCAGATATTCATAATAACCCACGACGACAACCTCAAGCAGATAGCCTCTGCCAGGGTTTACCAGTTCGAGCGCGACAAGGGCGTGAACGCCCCTACCTCCGTGTCGGTTGTATGACGCTGCACCTCCTAAATACCATCATACTTCTTACTGCTTGCCTCAAAAGGGATTTATTAATAACTAGCCATGCATTATCTGCTAGCTTGGGCTGCTTAATTAGTGAAATAGATGCATCATCAAAAAGGAAACGCGGTGCTAAGGCTCATCCTGTTATTAATAGTCATTAACACGTCCTTCATGTATATGATGTATGGGAACAGCAACGTCGTAGTGGTCAGCGCAGACGTTGGCGTGATCTGCCCTTTCAGCCTCACGCTTTCGCCTTCGTCACTGTATGTGAAGCAGGCGGGCGCATCCATACCATACTCCATAAAGGCCCTGACCCAATGCACCACATCCGTGACAGGCAACCTGATCGTGGAAAACACGCTCACAAGCAATGTCTATGATACCATAAACGCAAACTTTGCCAATGTGGGCCAGACGCCGACAAACGGATTCTTCACCATAAGCCCGAGCGTGCTACAGCTTGGCACCAGCAAGGCAACATTCACGGAGAATTCCCTCAACACCAGCAACTCCACTTCCGCCTCGTTCCCGGTGTTTAGCGCTGCAAACATACTTATACAATCGTTAAACGTCTCCCCATCATCCCCAAGCGTCGGCTCCGATATAACCCTCACTATCAATGTTGTGAACGACGGCAGCCTGGCATCTAGCAACATGATATGGAACGTAAAGATAGACGGCCCGAGCGGATTCACCTACGTGACAAATACCCCTGGACTTTCCGGGCTCTCGCCAGGCGCCAACGAGGTATCAAGCTTCTCGATCAGCGGGGTCACAAGCACCTCAGGGCTATACACCGTCATCTCAAATGTGAGCTACCAGACAACGGTGAACAGCGTTACCGTCAATGAGATTTCCAGCAATGCCATAAACACATACACAGTGCCGTCTCCATCAGGCGGCGGAGGAAGCGGAGGAGGGGGCGGCGGAGGCGGAAGCGGCCAGCAGAGGCCCATCATAAACCCAATCAATAGCACCTGCTTCCAAGTATCAAACATAGCCCAGCTGAACACGTTCAGCGTGACGATACTGGGACAGACGGTAAGGGTCACAGACAATTTCATAACCCCCAATTATACCGGGGTGACGGCGAACGGCAACTTCCTGGAGCTATACCCGGGATTAAAGTTCTATGTCAATGGCACCACTGGAATAACATTATTCCTGAAAAATGTGTCGTACATACCAGTGCTGCATACGGTCACCATTGATATATGCCAGTCTTCGCCCGTTCCAACCGGAATATCATCTCTTGCATATACGTCGATGCCATTGGTAACATCGGTAATTGCAGGCAACAGCACTGTAGCATCGATAGGATTGCGCAACGCCGGCATAACCCCCCTGTGGGCCAACATAACCATCCCCAGACTTCCATACGGGACAATCAGTCTTTCTGCAAATTCGATATACATGCTTCCCGGCCAGACACTGCTTGTACAAATGCTGTTCCACGCCTTTAACGACACGAGTGGCTCCTACATAACTCCTGTAAATATAACGGTGACCGCCCAGGGAGAGAGTCCGGCGTCCAGCAAATTCTACATCGGCTTCACAATAGTGCAACCACAGTCAAAGGCCCCCGACGTGCTTCGAAGCACCTCATTTATTGAATCAGGCCACCAGATACTTACCCAGTACAGCATATACAACCCGACCAATGCCCCGATATACAACGCCAGGCTCACCGCCCTCCTGCCCGCCAGCATAACAAACAGCACCAACAAGATACTGCTCAGCGGCCCGGTGGGCAACATAACAACCATAAATAGCCAGTACATACTCGGGTGGCGAATCCCGGTCCTACAGCCGCATGGGACTTCGATATTTTCTTTTGCGGTCAGCAACGTATCGACTCCGGAATACTTCTTCAGCCCCATAACCACGTTTTCCGTACTTGTGGTGAACAACGCATCCAATGTTAGGATATTTGACCTCCACGTTCCAACATTCTATGTAGGCCAGCAATACAATATAACCCTAAGCTCGTTATACACAGGAACGAATCAGACCAACCTGACTATATCTCTCCAGCCTCCTCTTGGCGTGGCAGTCAGGAACCAGGCGCAGGTCTACAGGGTGTTCCCAAACACAATGATGCAGACCAACTTCTACGTGTATCCCATATCCGAGTCTGGCACCTACCTATTCCAGCTCACGATAAAGGGAGGCGGCGTGAATGGAACGTACTCCATACCAGTGGTGGTGCTCCAGCAGAACCAGCTCCTGCCCCCGGCAAGTAACCAGACTGGCACCGGATCCGTGTCGCAGGGGCTCGGCGACTATATTCCATATATCGCGGCCGGCGCGGTCATAGCGCTGTTGGTAGCAATACTATTAATATCGGCCTACGGGAGGGCCAGAGGTTCTAGGTACAACGTGCGTAGGGCAGAGGAGCTCTCCAAGGTGAAGCAGAGGGTGAGGCGCGATCTGGACAACGAGTCAAAATCCGACACTAATAGGAGGGTGCCAGATGATGAAATCCCCTCGGAACGCTAAAATTATTAATACTATCCTTCCTAGTCCTATCAGCGGCAAATAGGTAATCGGCGATTAGGCAATCGGACAGCGACGACCTTCGACTAGCAGTGGCGTTACATGGCAGAACCATACATAATACGGATATCTTCCCAAAAAGGGGGCGTGGGGAAAAGCATAGTGGCGATAAATTTTGCAACCTCCCTCAAGGCGCTGGGGCACAAGGTGCTGTTGATAGACTCAGACTTCTCAAATCCGTCTATAAGCGTGTATCTCGGACTTGAAGACGCCAATATAGGCTACAAGGAGGTCTTTATGGGGAGGGTGGACCCGGTCAGGGCGATAATACCTCACTCTGCCACCGGCCTGAGCATTCTGCCCGGCACGATAAGCGCAAGGCAGTTCGTGCCGAACAGGAGGGAGGTGGATGCGCTGATCCCGAAGATAAAAAGACTCAACTACGACTTCATAATAGTTGACACACAGCCGGGCTACCTCGCCCCCGAGGTGCTAAAGATGTATGGCGAGGCGCTGATAGTGACGACACCGGAGATGTCAAGCCTTCTGGCTGCGATAAAGCTGGCGCACGTTTACAATAAGGAGCAGCTCAGGCACAACCTGGTCGTAAACAGGGTGAGGAACAGGAAATACGAGCTCAGCATAAGCGAAATAGAGGAGATATACGAGAACAGGGTTGTGAGCGTGCTGCCCGAGGATGAGATAGTGCCGCTGAGCGTGGCTGACCACATACCCGCATATTCGATGAACAGGAGAGCACAGTTTTCGAGGGCGATAGGCTCGATGTCCAGGATCTATAGCGGCAAGGCCGCCGGCAGCGTGGCGGAAAAGCAGGGCAGGGATGCCGAAGGCGGTGGCCTACTGGCGTTCCTGAGGAGGCTGCTCGGCCTTCGATGATATGATACTGTAATTCGATATTTATTCCGCTAATTTTCAAAAACCGAAGGATTTAAATACTAACGTTTATATTTTTAGCTGAAAGGCGATACACATGGCACGTTTAAGCGGTAATAGGGCCCATAAGGGCAATAAAGTCAGGGATTTTGCCACGGTTTCCGTGGCAATGCTGGTCGTATTAGCATTGGCGTTCACATTTTTGTCTATTACAAATATCAGGATAGCCGCTGCAAACTCCACATCAAGCAATGTTGCAGCGTCTGTAAACGTGCTATCATATTGTGAAATTGGCGGAGTGCCGAACACAATAAACTTCGGCAGCATAACCAACGGCCAAAGTCATGACACTAACTCGCTTATAACTGCGAATACCATCGGCAATGCGAATGGCAATATTCTTGTATATGGTACAACATGGGCATATTTGAGCAGCAACTCCTTCGATATAACCAATACGCTATGGAACCCCACCAGCCTGAATTCGAATGGAGGTAATGCGCTCACTGCATCTCCAGTGAATACGCTTATAACCTTGGTTCCAGTGGACGATGCAACAGGGACAAACAACATATACTTTGGAGTTAACGTGCCTTTAGGACAGGCGCCAGATACATACACACAGACCATAACATTGCAAAATTCGTGTAGCGGCTCTGCCAACACATTTTCCATAACAGCGACTTTGACAGTTCCGGGACAGTGCTTCATACAATTAAGCAATACTGCAATAGCATTCGGCAACATCAATCCTGGCTCAAATACGCCTTACACAAGCAATCTGGTTGTTGATAATGGTCTTGATAATAATGTTCCATCTAACATCCTTGTGGAGGGCTCATCATGGATATCCGGAAGCGGTAACTTCTTTGTATCAAATACCGTATGGGCGACCACGAATGTCGCATACACCCAAACGCCGTCATCAACTGAAAATCCACTACAACTTTATCCAGGCAATCTCATCAACACGAACATCGAGATACCATATCCGCCAACAAGCAGCAGCAATAACATATACTTCGGCGTTGCGGTACCTCCTGGGCAACCTGCAGGCGTTTACACACAGAATATATTGCTAGAGAACTCCTGCTAACGTAGGTAAAATTCATGAATGGAGAAAGTTCGCACGGCTTCAAGTTAATAAGGATATTGCCATTTATTTTGGCGATATCTCTTATGTATGCGCCCTTCGCCAGCGCCCAGCTCGGGGAAATTGCAGGCCAGCTGAACTTCCAGGTCCAAATAGGCCACAATCAAACCATCCAGCTCCATCTGCTCAATGAAGGGAATACGTCCATAGGCGTGCATGTGACTGCCCAGGCGCTCCAGCTCACTTCGAACCGGGTCCTGTCAGCGAACCAGCCAACACCTACTATATTTATCAGTCCCGAGAACCTGACCGTGCCGGCTTATGGCACATCGGCCATCAACATAACAGTGTCCATGCCGCTCGGTGATACACCATATCTTGCGTCGTGGGAAGACATTATTTCTGCACAGGAAGCGACCAACGCCACAAATCCTGGAGGAGCGCTCATACTCCAAGGTGTTGCAAAGATAATCTCTGTTGGCGCAATACCTTCGACCACCACCACCTCTACAATACCTACCACAATAGCACAATCGGCAGGAGCAGGGGTAGGTCCACTCTCCGGCGCGGCTCTGCCCATAGCGGTAATAATCCTCATAATAATCATTGCCATAGCGTATTACTACAGCGCGCGCAGGCCAAAAGGCAGGAAGGCACCAGGCAGGCGAGCAAGGAAGGAGGAGAAGGAGGAAGAAGGGGAGCCGGAAAGCAGGGAGAGCATAACAAGGGAGATAGACAGGCTGAGGAAGCAGAAGGCAAAGCTCCAGGCAGAGATAAGCGCGGCGAAGAGAGGAAGGGCAGGCGGCAGAAGGCTACGCCCGACGAGGAAAAAGCCTTCTTCCACAAGGAAACGCAGCACAAGGACCAGGGCTAGGACCGGAACCGGGGCAAGGGCACGAAGGAGGAGAAGTAGATAGCCACTAAAGTTAATCTGATTTTACGCCGATTTCCATTTATTTATCTTATTCTTGTCCTATTCTCTAGAGCACATCTATTCCAAGCTCTTCCGGTTTCGGGGACCTGCCCAATACACCCTCACCGCCCTTCAATCCTGTGAATATGGCTATGACGGAAACTTTGCCGTTGTAATTCGGGTCTATCCTGGCGCCCCATATGACGTTGGCATTCGCCGAGGTCATCTCGGTGACCCTCCTGCCTATTTCGTTCGCATCACCCAGCGTCAGGTCCTCGCCCCCTATTATCTGCAGCAGTACGGAGCTTGAGCCCTCATAGTCCACATCCAGCAACTTGTTCTTGAAGACATCCCTGCATACGGCATTGACCTTATCCGTGCCGGATCCCTCCCCTACGCTTATGAACGCGAGCCCACCCCCGTTCATTATGGTTTTTACGTCGGCAAAATCGAGGTTTATCAGGCTGGGAGTGTTTATCATTTCGGTTATGCCGCGGGCGGCCCTTGATGTGACCTCGTCGGCTACCTTGAAGGCCTGGTCCATCGTCAGATTGGCGTAAAGCTGGTACAGCCTCTGATTGTCTATCACTATAAGCGTGTCAACATACCTGCGCAGCTGCTCTATCCCCTTCCTTGCTGTCTCTAATCTAACCCTCTCGAGCGCGAACGGTATAGTTACTATGCCTATCACTATCGCGCCGGCCTTCTTCGCCACGTCCGCGACAACGGGCGCTGCGCCTGTTCCGGTGCCGCCCCCCATTCCGGCAGTGACAAATACAAGATTGGAGTCCCTTAGCAGGTCCTCTATCTCCGACCTTGAGAACTGCGCGGCCTTCTCTCCTATTTCCGGGAATCCTCCCGCGCCCAGCCCCCTTGTGAGCTGCGCCCCTATGAGTATCCTTTTTATTGCCGGATTCAGTGTCCTGAGATGGTTGCCGTCCGTGTTGACCGCCGCGAGCATGGCTCCGCGTATGCCCATGTTGGCCAGCCTCTGTATGGTATTGCTGCCTCCCCCTCCGCATCCAACCACGGCTATCTTTGCCTGGAACATTTCAGAATCATTGGAATCATGCGAACTCAACGCGCTATCAACAAGGTCCATTCGGTCACCGTGATAGCTAATACACTCGGAAGATATAAAAAATTGATGAAAAATGCCATTAATCGCCATCGCTATCTTTTTATAGGTATTCCTACTAAACCAGTATTGCGGAATCTCTTTTTAGAGCATTCATCACAGTGTTAATCATGGCAAGACTTAGACCCGGAAGGACGTGCAGGACGCCAAACTCGCAGGCTTGGGCGAGGTACTCGCAGAGCAAGCCGAGGAAGAACTACATAAGGGCGCTGCCGCACACCAGCATACAGATATTCGACATGGGTAAGGACAATGCCGAATACACCACAAAGCTCATGCTGGAGACAATGCAGCCAATTCAGCTGCGATCGAATGCGCTCGAGGCCGCGAGAAGGGTGGCAAACCAGCACCTGGAGGCCGACATACCGCTTGGTTATTACCTGAAGCTCCTCGTGTATCCCCACAACGTGATAAGGGAGCACAAGATGGCGGCAGGAGCCGGAGCGGACAGGGTATCCAGGGGAATGAGCCTTGCATTCGGGAGGCCGATATCTGTTGCGGCGAGGCTGAGGAGGAACCAGGCCGTGCTCATGGTAAAGACAAAAACGGAGAACAAGGATGCGGCCATAAATGCATTGAAGCGCGCCTCGGCAAAGCTATCCGGAACCTACAAGGTAAGGTTGGAGGCAGCGGCTTAATTATTAAGCCCAATTATCAATCCAGCATTCCACAGTGTTGCTTATGCGAATTTTATTGCAGTTCCCTGAAGGGTTGAAGCAGAAGGCGTCTGAATACGCGAAGGAGCTCGAGAAAGAGGGAAACGAAGTATTCATATCCGCATCCCCCACTTTCGGGGCGTGCGACCTTGCCCTTGACGAGATGAGGAACATAAAGGCCGACAAGCTCGTCCACTTCGGCCACGCCGAATTCCACCACGTCGACGCGAACGTCGAGTACATACCGTATTACATTGACGCCCCAACGGCATTGCTTCCAGAGTCCTTGGATATCCTAAAGGCGTACAACACAATTTCACTAATCACTACTATCCAGCACATCCACCAGCTGGAGGCCATAAAACGCTTCTACGAGGACAACGGCAAGAAAGTCATAATAGGCAAACCATACGGTTTTGCAAAGCATCCCGGACAGGTGCTCGGCTGCGACATCGGGAGCGCGGCGAACGTCGACAAGCAGGTGGACGCGCATGTCTATTTCGGTGGCGGGATGTTCCATCCATTGGGAGCATTGCTCAACACATCAAAGCCCTTTTTTGTCATAGAGCCCTTCGAAAACAAAATAGAGAACGTAGACAAATACAGGGAGATATACAGGAAGAGGAGCCGCGGCAAGATAATGCGCGCGCTGAATGCAAGGAGCATTGGCATACTCGTGAGCACGAAGAACGGGCAGCACAACATGGGTCTAGCCAACATAATCAAGGACAAGGCCAGGAAGGCGGGGATGGATGCGCAGGTTCTTGTTGCAAACACCTTCGACTTCATGTCGCTGAACAACATGCTCCAGTTCGACGCATTCGTCAACACCGCATGCCCCAGGATATCCATAGACGATACTGATAGGACCAGGGCGCCGCTGCTCAGCGCAAATGAGCTTATGGAAGTGCTGAGGATGAAGGCCGAGATGGTGGCCTTGCACGGAAAGCGATAAAAGTAACGCGGCAGCCCCTTCAGGTCACTTTCGTATTAAGGGTGGCGACCTTTACCGTGTACCATGGGTTTGAAACGGCAGCCGGGGCCGTGCTCCCCGTCGTATAATTCATCCATATGTATCCGGAGAACGCGGTGCTTATCGGGGATCCGAACCCTACAAATTTTCCATTGTTGCCAATGCATGGGAGATCGTTTGCGCCTGCAGCAGCGCCTATGCTCAATGTTGCCCCGCTCGCAAGCGAAGCCCCCCCGGTTCCCAGCGTCGGCATCCATGATCCGCCTGAGGTTATGTCATTAAACGCAGCGCCGCTCGGATAACCCTGGCTATTGGATGTGGCAGCGCACGCCATGGCTATGTTATATATCGGTATTCCAAGATTTTGCCCGAATGTGAAGGCCAACCCGTTGTTGGTCGCCGTGTTCTGCAGGGCGGCGTTTTGGCAATAGAAACCAGGGGCGGCGATGCACGCCGAGCCTATCAAGCTTCCTCCGCTGAAAACGCCGAGCTGGAAGAGCGCTCCAAGCACAACCGCAATAATTAGTATGGCCCATCCGTAGGTCATAAGGTATTCCATGGCGCTCTGCGCCCTGATTATCGGCATATAGTTAATCTTTAATATCGTTAAAGCTAAAAACCCTGCCAGTAGGCACTATGGGGAACCAAGATAAAAAAGAAAATGAAGCGGTACCGAAAGATACCGCTTTCAATATGCTTATACTACCTTCAATGACAGCGTTGCCATCTTCACCGTGTACCATGGGTTTGACCCGCCCGGGGCAGAGCCCTGCGTGGTGTAGTTAAGCCATAGGTATCCGCTGAACGACTGGCCTATTGTCGCCGTCCCTGACAATGCCGGGCTGAGCGCGCTTCCCAAAGCCACTCCAGTCGAGGTGTAGCATGGCAAAGTGGATATGCTAAGCGTCTGTCCGCTCACGATTGCGTTGTAGCTCAGGCCTACTGTGTTCGCCTGTGCTACTCCAGCCGTAGATATTGGCGAAAATGCAGCCATGTTTGCCGGCAATCCTGTTGATCCGGACGTTGCGGCACATGCCATCTCAATATCATATATCGAGCTCCCTGTATTCTGACCGAATTGGAATGAAAGCTCACCGTTCGAGTTCAACGCAGGACCAGAACATAGATACCCTGGAGAGGCGACGCAGGCTGTTCCCACGAGGGAACCTCCGCCGAAGACTCCTAGGGAAAACAATGCTCCCAGAACCACAGCTATAATCAATATAGCCCATCCGTAGGTCATCAAGTATTCCATAGCGCTCTGCGCTTTTGGGTTTTTTCTTCCTAACATGATTTCACCGAATTCTCGAATAATACTAAAAAAGCAATATATATAAACCTTTACTAATCGGCGGTAGTACATGATAAACGGAAGTTTCCAACGCAAAACCAGTAGTGGCCCGTGCGGCACGGATTGAGAAATAATAAATACCTTAACTGCCACTTTCCATCCGTGTTTCTATGAAGGAAGATCTCAATCCGTTTAAAATAGCGCAGCAGCAGTTGGACAACGCCGCTCAAATAATGGATCTTGACCCGGCAGCCCACGCAATACTCAGGGAGCCTAAAAGGATATTGATAATGAGCATACCTGTAAAACTCAGCAGCGGCAAGACACGGGTCTTCACCGGTTTCAGGGTGCAGTACAATGACGCCAGGGGGCCCGCAAAAGGCGGCATAAGGTTCCATCCGGAGGAGACTTTGGATACAGTCAAGGCGCTTTCTGCATGGATGACATGGAAATGCGCGCTTGCAAACATACCCTTTGGGGGAGGAAAAGGGGGCATAATCTGCGATACGAAGAAGATGAACGAGAGAGATCTCGAGCTCCTTTCCAGGGCATATGTAAGGCATCTGGGCAGGGACATGGGTCCAGAAGTAGACATTCCCGCCCCTGACGTGTATACTACACCACAGATAATGGCATGGATGCTTGATGAGTACAATAACATAGTAAGGCATAACGAATTCGGTGCAATAACCGGAAAACCTGTTGAGGTCTGGGGGAGCCAGGGAAGAATGGATTCAACAGCCATGGGAGGAATATTCGTGCTTAGGGAAGCCGCAAAAATGTTGAAGATGGATCCCAAGAAGGCCACAATAGCGGTCCAGGGGTTCGGAAATGCAGGAAAGTATGCATATACCCTTTCAAAGAAAATAATTGGATCAAAGGTGGTGGCAATAAGCGATTCTGAAGGAGGAGTCTACGATCCAGATGGTCTCGACCTTGCAAAACTGGAAGAGGCAAAGGAGAAGACAGGCAGCGTCCAGGGTTACAAGAGCAAGAATGCAAAGAAGGTATCAAACGAGGAACTACTCGAGCTCAAGGTCGATATCCTGATTCCTGCTGCAATAGAAAACCAGATTACAGGAGAAAATGCAGACAGGATAAAGTGCAAGCTTCTGCTCGAACTCGCAAACGGGCCCGTAACGCCGGAGGCAACAGATATACTATTCAAAAAGGGCATAATAGATCTCCCGGACTTTCTGGTCAACAGCGGTGGAGTTATCGGATCATACTTCGAATGGGTGCAGAACCAGACCGGCGATTACTGGGAGACGGATCTCTTCTACGCAAAGCTAGACAAGATAATATCAAAGTCCTTCCATGATACGATGGACGTCCAGGCTGCTTACGCCGCCAAGGGCAAGAAGATAAATCCGAGGATGGCGGCCTACATCATTGCGCTGGATAGAGTGGCAAAGGCGATGAAGGCAAAGGGCTGGTATTGATGCCATGGCAACAGTAGCCACACTGGTAGAGATAATAAGCGACGGCAAGCTCCTCCTGAAAAGAGCGACTAGGGGAATCAGCAAGAGCAAGTGGAACGGCGTTGGAGGCAAGCTGGACCAGGGCGAAACCCCAGAGCAGAATGCTGTGCGAGAGACGCTGGAAGAGACTGGATTGACTGCAAGCAACCTGTTTTATCATGGACTTATAAATTTCCACAACTACGGCAAGGATGATGTCGATTTTGCAGTCCATCTTTTCTCAACAAAAGATTTCTTGGGCGAGATGAGCCTGAAAAGCGATGATGGCGGAGAGCTTCAATGGTTCCCGATAGATAAATTACCCATGGAGAGCATGTGGAAGGACGATGAGTATTGGATGCCGCTGCTGTTGCAGGGAAAGAAGTTCGATGCCGACTTCTACTTCGACGAGACAAACAAGAACATAATAAGGCACGAGATAAAGGTCAAAAAATAACTCATTTTCTGAGATGGAAGCTCGGCGTGTCCAGCAACCTTTTCAGGTATGCCAGTGTCAGATCCATGTCGTAGCACCACATGCCCCCGAAAAACAGGAATGCCCCCTCAGGATCTCCCTCAAGGTGCTTGTCAAGCACGCGGACGGAGTACCATTCCTCCGGCGCCTTTTCCAACATACCCCTAATCTCATCAAATTTTTCCTTTGACTTCCCTTCCATCATTTCATAGTCTTTTGGCACGTAGAGGCGCGCCGCTATCTTATTATGATTCATTTTCTCCTTCCTGGCTGAATCCGCATGCGCGCCCGGATCCCTTTCCCTTACCTCTCCTTCCATCAATTCCATAGATGAGATTTCTGAGTATTTATTAACCATGCATGGATTGCCCTAGAACCACGCAGCAAGTATTGCGGCCGCGGCCAGTATTCCGACGAAGGAGTGCATGCTGGTTATCATGAAGTACTTTGCATTCCTGCCTTCAAAGAGCACGCCGGTCATCTTGTCCGTGACCACGAATCCCAGCCACATCAGGAGGCCTATCTGCATTGCGTCCCCAATGCTAGCAGTATTGAACACATGGATGAATATGGATAGCACAAAGATCATTATGAAGGAGGTGATGAAGGCGATTGCGTATGTCCTAGCCATAACCGACGGTTTTGGCCTTTTCATCTTGTCCATGTCCATTCCGATGGACCGCGCCCACCGCCTTCCAAAGAGCGACGGCGAGAACCAGAAGGCTCCTATCGCAAAATAAACCATGGCAGCTGCAAGTATCGCCCACCAGTTAAGTTCCATCACGGGTAACATAGGAACACCGTGAATAACTCAAAAAGAAGTCTTATTAAACTTCAGGTCTGTCACATCCCTCCCGTGCTGCCCCGACCTGTCAAATATCTCAACAAGGTTGGTGTTACCCAACTCAGTGCCATCAATCTCCAGGATCTTTATCACCGACTTTATCTTCTTTGCCGTGCCCGCCTCAATTTCTATATAGGGCTTGACCCCTGGCCATCTAATAATGTCTATCTCTGCGCCGCGATACGCCCATTTTTCCACTATATTCTCCTGGTAATATCTTGGTCTGCCCTTCCCCCAAAGCTTCGATATTATCTTCTCCGCATTGTCAAAATCAGCCACTTCCAGTTCTATCTCCTCCGTATTTGCCAGACCCTTTCCCCTTCTGTATTTGTAGGTAAGCGTGCTCTTTCTGCCATCGGTCCTTATTCTTATGAATTCATCATAGCTCTTGGCAATCACATTCGGGTGCATATCGAATACGTGCCTCCTATAGAAAACCTTTCCGAGATACTTTGCACCGGCCTTCTTCAGGTTGGCGCGGAGACTCTTTTCGTCAAAATCGACTATCTTCGTTTCTATCTCCTTCATTTTCCCACTCAAATGTGACGCCGGGTGCGAGATTCGAACTCGCGGAAGCCATTTCTGACTAAACAGCTTAGCAGGCTGCCGCCCTACCACTAGGCGAACCCGGCACAGATATGTTTTGCCCACAACTCTTTTATTAATGGCAGAAGTCAGCCTTGCACTATAAACATGCAGCAAGTGAACCTCGTTTCTGCTCGGCTCTGTATCCCAGAAGCATGGCTACGATGCGTTTAAGGTTGCTCCTTCCGGCCTGGCCTGGTTCACGCAGCAAGCCACCACCTGGGGCAAAGCGTCGTCGCTTCCACGGGGGCTCGATACACGCATATTATACTTGGCTGGCATTGGCCCGCCTGAAGGGGATTTGCGGATGGGAAACCCCTAGCTTCCCGCCTATCTGC
>VFSW01000056.1_pt1 | contig 127221 bp, 106 predicted proteins | sample 5358111 | NCBI WGS metagenome assembly VFSW01 (sample SAMN11554181, study PRJNA540505) | mine drainage metagenome | isolation source: sediment from site ElyBrook_90M | place: USA: Ely Copper Mine, Vershire, VT | collected 2017 | reverse complement strand
TCGCGTTCAGCGATCATCCAACCGACGACGTAGCGGCTGTACACGTCCAGGATCATATACAGATAGTAGTAGGTCCAAGTCACGGGTCCGCGCAGTTTCGTAATGTCTCAACTCCACAGTTGGTTCGCCCGCGTCGCTAGCAATTCGGGCTTGGCATAGGCGGGGTGCTGCAGTTGATTGCGCCGTTCACGCACGGGCTGATTTTCAGCCAAAATCCGATACATGGTGCGCCACGAGCACAGGTAGCGTTCTTCGTCGAGCAAGGTGGCATACACTTCGCGCGGTGCCTGATCCTGGAAGCGTTCGCTATTCAACACGGTGCGCACGCTCTCTTTCTCGGGCGCGGTCAGTGCACGAGGTGATGGCCTTCGCGCCAAGTCCTGCGCCGTCACGGTCGGAGCGAGGGGCTGTTGCGCCCGATAGAAACTGCTGCGTGGAAGGTTCAGGGCTTGGCACGCGGTGGTGATGCCGGCCATTGGCATCAAGTCTTTGACCGCTTGGATCATACGGGTCCGTTCCTCGGCGTCGGTGCGCTCGGCCGACCCAGGAGTTGCGAAACTTTTTTTTGGACATCGATAATCGTCTCGGCGCGGTGGAGTTGCTCCTGCAACTGCTCAACCTCGCGACGGAGTTGTGCATTTTCGAGGGCGAACGGATCGGGCTTGACCCCGCGCTTTTTCGGAGCGAGTCCATCCAGGACGCCTTGGGCACGTTGACGACGCCAGGCGGTGAGATGTGACGAGTACAGCCCTTCGCGGCGAACCAGGGCGCCGCGTTGGGTCGCGGTTGGGCACGCATCGGATTCGTCCAAGATGCGCTTCTTGTATTCCGCGGTGAACTGGCGGTGCTTGGCTTTCGGTCTGACCTCGGGGTCAGGTAGAGCGGTCGTCTGGGTCTCATTCTGAGACATGATTGATTCTCCCTCGCCCTCATTATACAGTTAATTAGCGGGGAGAGTTGTCTCAACCTATATTGGCACAGGGGGTACCTTATAGATCCTTAGCGCCAAACTACCGTCAAACTCAGAAACCTTAGGAAAGATGTGACTGAGTTTCACGACTTAGACTTCGCGTCGCCCTTCAAGCGCGCGCGTCAACGTCACTTCGTCTGCGTACTCCAGGTCGCCGCCGACCGGCAATCCGCGCGCCAAGCGTGTCATCTTGATTCCGAGCGGCTTGATCAATCGCTCGAGGTACATCGCTGTCGCCTCGCCTTCGAGATTCGGATTTGTTGCCAGTACGATTTCTTTGGTCGATGCATCGCGCCGAATGCGATTGAGCAATTCCTGGATTCGCAAATCCTCCGGTCCGATTCCTTCCACCGGCGAAATCGCACCGTGCAAGACATGATAGAGTCCATGATACTCGCGCGTGCGCTCGAGCGCCAGCACATCAAGCGGCTCTTCGACGACGCAGACGATGGATCGATCGCGCGATTCGTCCCGGCAGATCGCGCACGGATTTTCTTCCGCGATGTTCGTACAGATCGAGCAGGTGACGATCCGGTCTTTCAACTGCACTAGCGCTTCCGCGAGCGATTGCGCCTGTTCTTTCGGCGCACGTAAAAGATAGAACGTGAGACGCTGCGCGGTCTTGGGTCCCACGCCGGGCAGCCGATGAAATTCTTCAATGAGTCGCGTCACCGCGCGCGGCGTCGTATCCATGGCTAACCCAAAAGATTCGGCAAGCCCAAGCCGCCGGTGAGCGAACCCATTTTGCTCGCCGCAAGTTCTTGCGATTTATCGATCGCTTCGTTCACCGCCGCGACGATCAGGTCCTGCAACATCTCCACATCACTTGCACTCACAGCGTCCGGCGAAATCTTGATCGATTGAATTTTTTGCTGCCCGTTGATCGTCACAGTCACCGCGCCGCCTCCCGCGCTCACTTCGATATTTTCAGTGGCGAGCGCTTCCTGCGCCTCCAGCATTTTCTGCTGTAATGCCTGCAATGCACCTTGCGCATTGGCAGGGTTCATACGCGGCATCGGTGCGCCGCCGCGCGGCGCGCTGCGTTTACTCATCCGATCGCTCCTAATCGTGAATCTCTGTGATCTCTGCGCCCAACTGATTGATTGCCGCGCGAATCAACGGGTCTTCTTCGACCGCTTTGAGTCTGGCTTTCTTGGGCGACAAGACGCACTTGACGCGGCATTGGGTCTGGAAAATTTCGGTCAACGCTTTTTCGATCATCGCCTTGCCGTTCGCCTGCTTTTCGAATCGCTCGGCGTGTCCTTGATAATAGAATCCTAGAACGACGAGATTGTCCTCAACCTTGATCGGCTCCGCGTCGCGCAACAACGCTTCCGCCATTTTGTTGTACGGTCGCACTCGCGCCAGGACGTTGCTCCATCCCGCGCGCAACGCATCCACCGACAAAACTCCGGCAGACGCCATCGTATCAGCCGCAACATTCGCGGACGACGCACTCTTCGGCGGTGCCGCCGAACGACTCTCCGTTCTCGGTTTGGGCGGCGGCACGTTTCTCGGCGGAGGCGGCGCAACCGCCCGCGGCGCGGACGCAGGCTCTTCCAACGTCGCCTCAACAAACGCGATTTCAAGCGGCAGCGTTGGGTGCGCGCTTGCGCGCAGTTCAAACGCGGCTTGGTTGAACAAGCGAATAGCGCGGACGAGTTGCTCTGACGAGAACTGCTTCGCGCGCTCTGTCATTTCGCTTTGCTCTTCTGCGGTCAGCGTTAACACCGCGCCGCTGCCGGCTTTGATGAACAGCAACGCGCGCACGTACTCCACCAACTCGCGCGCCAATTGTCGCGGATCCGCGCCATTGTCCACCGCGTTCCCGATAATCGCCAATCCGTGCGCGACATCTTTCTCTGCCAGCCGCGCGACAATATCGTCGACCATCTGATGCGATGCCGCGCCGAGCAAGCCCTGTACTTGCGCCAGCGTGATCTCGTCGCTGCCGTAGGCGGTCAGCTGATCGAGCAGACTGATCGCGTCGCGCATCGCGCCGGTGGCTTGCCGCGCGATCAATTCCACCGCCGCCGGTTCGATTCGCAAATTTTCGTTCGCGGCGATTTCGCTCAACCGCGCGATAATCTCGGTCAACGTCAATCGTCGAAAATCGAATCGCTGAACGCGGGAAATCACGGTGGCGGGAATTTTCTGGGGATCGGTGGTGGCAAGAACGAAGATTACGTGCGGCGGAGGTTCTTCCAGTGTCTTGAGCAACGCGTTGAACGCCGCGTTCGAAAGCATGTGCACTTCGTCGATGATGTAGACTTTGAACTTGGCTTCGCTGGGTCGGAAATCAACCTTGTCGCGCAAGTCGCGGATATCTTCGACGCTCGTGTTCGACGCGGCGTCGATTTCGATCAGGTCAAGCATCCGCTCTTCGTTAATCGCCTGGCAGACCGCGCATTGGTTGCATGGCTTGTCAATGCCCTCGGAAAGACAGTTGACCGCTTTGGCGAGGATGCGCGCGGTCGACGTCTTGCCGGTGCCGCGCGGACCAGTGAAGAGGTACGCGTGCGCGATGCGATTTAACGCGAGCGCGTTCTTCAAAGTGGTCGTGACGTGCGCCTGTCCTTCGACTTCACCGAACGTACGCGGGCGATATTTCAGATACAACGCTTGAGCCAATGCGTCACTTCTCCGCTGAGCTAACTCTCGCGGGTTAGTTTACCATCAAAGCCGCGTCTTGGCAAGCCCGCGTGAATCGTGTTATAATAAAGTCGAGCGAGAGTTCGCGCGGGTTGTTTTTGTCTTGGACCCTGGGGGAATTTTGGAATCTCCGCGAGCGATCACGAAAATACTTCTGCCGGGCAAACGCATTAACCTGCTCCGGCGTCCGCGCCTCATCAACTTTCTTCACGAACACATCGAGCGCAAGTTGCTCCTTATCTCCGCGTCCGCCGGCTACGGCAAGACTTCGCTGTTGATTGATTTCGCGCGCGACACAACCTTGCCGGTCTGCTGGTACAGTCTCGACGCGTCCGACGCCGACCCGAAAACCTTCCTGGAATACCTACTCGCATCACTCCACCGCCGTTTTCCGGATTTTGGAGCGCGCACCCAGAACCTGCTCGCGGACCCGGCGACGCTGCGCGATGTCGACGTTGTGATAGGCACCCTGGTCACCGAAATCTACGAGACCATTCCGGGCTATTTCATCCTCATTCTCGACGATTACCACGCGGTCGAAGAATCAGACGCGATCAATCACATCGTCGATACCTTCCTGCGACTGCTGCCCGAGAACGCGCATCTCATTCTCTCCAGTCGAACGCTGCCGTCAAAACTGACGCTAACGCGGCTCACCGCCCAGGCGGAGATTGCCGGTCTCGGCGTCAACGATCTTCGCTTCACGGCAGAGGAAATTCGCGCGCTCGTGCGACAGAACTATCAAGTCGAACTGGCAGAGCAAGACGCCGCGCAATTGGCGGAGCACTCCGAGGGCTGGATCGCGGGCATTCTGCTCACGACGCATTCGTTGTGGCAGGGTCTGCTGCAAAACCTGGTACGCGTTCAAGGCGCGCACAGCCATGTGTTCAACTACCTGGCAAACGAAGTCTTGTCGCAGCAGACGCCGGAACTTGAACGCTTTCTCCTCGATTCAGCTATTCTCGATCAGATCGATCCCGCGACGTGCAACCAATTGCTCGGTATCGACAACGCGGCGGAAGTATTGCGCGTCATTGAGCAAAAGAATCTGTTTATCGTTCGCCTCGAGGGTGATGCTTGGTACCGCTACCATCACCTCTTTCAGGAATTCCTGCAATCTCATCTCATCGAGTCAAACGTGACGCGCTGGTTGGAACTGAATCGTCGCGCGGCGATGCTGTTTGAAGAGCGCGCCGCGTGGGATCAGGCGATCGCGCATCACCTCAAGGCGCAAGCATTTGACGAAGCCGCGCGCGTGATTGAACGCGTCGCCAAGGAAACCTTCGACGCCGGGCATTGGGCGACGCTCGCCAAGTGGATCGACGCGCTGCCCACCGCGATGTTGGACGCGCATCCGGATTTGCTCGTCTATCGCGGAATGATTCTTGACGAGATGGGCGATCGGGCTCGCGCGATCGAAATTTTGTCGCGCGCAATTTCGCTTTACGACCAACACGGCGATTCTATCGGAATGGGTAGAGCTTTAATCAGGCAAGCATCGTGCTGGCGCGTTCAGGGACGTTATCAAGATGCCATCCAGAACTGCCAGCGCGCGTTGAATCTAATCACCACGAATGCCAAAGAAGAAGATGCCGACGCGCATCGCATTTTGGGCATCTCGTACGGGCGTTTAGGGGACTGGCAAAAATGCATTGATGAACTGGAATCGGCTCTACGAGCTTATGAAGCGCTAGATGACCTGTCACGCATCGCCTTACTCCACCATGACCTCGGAGATGCGTATCATACAGCAGGAAGACCCGATGCGCAGAAACACTTTCAACAAGCGCTTGATTATTGGCGCCGCGCGAAGAACGCGCCGGCGTTAGCAAATACACTCAACAGTGTCAGCGTCGGACTACATCAACAAGGACATTACGCGCAAGCAATCACGACACTGGAGCAATCGCTTATCGAAGCCAGACAGTGTGGGCAACTACGCACGGAGGCGTTCGCACTTGCCAGTCTAGGCGACATTTATCGAGACACTGGCGAGTACGTGCGCGCTCAACAATCTTACCAGACTGCGTACGACATCGGAAAACAAATCAACGAAGGATTTATCATCACCTACACGCTCAATGCGCTTGGCGAGACCTACCGCCTTGGCGGCGACCTGCAAACGGCTCAACGATTGATCCATCAAGCGTTAGAGCAAGCTGAGAGCCATCGGTCGAACTACGAATTGGGCTTGACCAGAACGTCGCTGGGTATTTTGAGCTACGTTCAAGGCGATACCGCAGGCGCAATTGAAAACCTCGACCGCGCGATTGAATTGCTAGATCGCGGCGGCGCCAAGCGTGACAGCGCGCGCGCTCATCTGCATCTCGCTCAGGCGGCTTTTCTTCAACACAAATATCCGCAAGCAGCCGAACACCTCAAAATCACGGCGGACCTCGGAAAGGAATTAGGTGAAGTCCAATTCGCCGTTGCGGACCGGCGGTCTCTGCTCACTTTGATCCGCTACGCTGTTTCCAATAAAATCGGCGGCGGCTATTACGCGCAGATGTTGGAGAAGATGGACGTCTTGCCGGTCGCGCCCAAGGATTCGCGCAACATAGAACCTCTTGGAGCATCCGCTCCCCGCGTGGAAGCGCGTGCGTTCGGTAAAGCCATCGTATACGTCGACGGAAAACCGATCACGACGACAAAATGGGATTCCGCCAACGCCAAAGAGCTTTTCTTTTTCCTCCTTGCGAATCCACAGGGTTTGCAAAAAGGAGAGATTCTAAACGCGTTATGGGGAAATGTCCCACCGGCAAAAGCGAATGCCATCTTCCACTCGACGGCATATCGGATGCGGCGAGCGGTTTCAACCGATTGTGTCGTCTACGATAATGGGCTTTATCGAATCAATCCGGAGCTGAACCTCTGGTACGATGTCAGCGCGTTTGACCGGCTGATCGACGAAGCGGAACGCGCGCTCACGCAGGAAAGCCGCGTGCAGTACTGGCGCGAGGCAATCTCGCTCTATCAAGGCGACTATTTCGAAGACTCGTACAGCGATTGGAGCATCCCCATCCGCACGAACTTGCTGGACAAGTACATCAGCGCGTTGACATCTCTCGCTGCGGTCTTCGCTCAGGATGGCAAGCCGGACGAAGCAATCCTGCTTTATCAAAAGATACTCGCCAAGGATAGTTACCGCGAAGAGGCATATCGATCGATCATACAGCTGCAAATTAGATCAGGCGATTGGGGCAGCGCACTCAAGACGTACCAACGGTGCGTCCAGATTCTAGAAAACGAAGTGGGCGTGGAACCCAGCTCAGAAACGCTAGAACTCTATCAACAGATCGCCAAAAGCCCAGTCACCAAGAACCCCTAGTCATCGCAAGATACGAAAAACGACCTGTAAATCAGGTCGTTTTCGCTTTCCCCTCTGAATACGCTCCACAGTCGTTCTGCGACGCTGCCGATTTTCGCCTGCGGGAGTTTGGCTCAACAGGTACGCCAATCTTCGTCACTTTTCCGTCAGTGTTTCGTGAGTACCCTTTGATACAATGCCCGTAATGTTATTGAGACCAGCGGGGATGATCAGTCCCGCAAATTGTGAGGAGGCAAAAATGGACAACCTGAAACTGTTCGCCGCCAAGTACTCGAACCCAGTCGCCCTGCGTGTGCTCTACATTCTCCTGGCGCTCTTGGCGATGGCGCTCGCTGCGGGTGCTCCAGTAGGTTTTGGCGGTCAGTAATCTTCTGTCATGATTCTTGCCGCTGCCGTTCTGGGCGCGGTCATCGTCGGACTGGTGCGCGGGGGGAGTCTGCAACGTCTGGCGGATTTGCCGCTTCGCTGGGCGTGGGTTGCACTTGTCGCCTTTGGCTTGCAGATTTACCTGATCTATTTCCCTGAGCCGATTAGCGCGGGGCTGGTTAGCCCGCGGGTTGGGCTGTTGGTTTTGTCGTACCTGTTGCTGTTCGCCGTGATCTGGCAGAACCGCACACTACCCGGCGTCTGGCTGATTGGCGTAGGGCTGCTCAGCAATTTTAGCGTGATGATTCTAAACGGCGGCTATATGCCGATCACGCTGGAGGCGCTGACGCAAGCAGGATTTGCACACACCGCCCTCGGTACGGAAGCCGGCGCGCGCGTCCTTGCCACCAAGGATATCATCCTGACGCGCGACGCGACGGTGGCTTGGTGGCTGTCGGACATTTTTGTCTTGCCGCCGCCTTTTCCGATCCCTAGCGTTTTCAGTATCGGCGATGCGCTGATTGCGCTGGGAATATTCTGGCTTGTACAAAGTGGCATGCGAGTGACGCGCGCTACAACGTGACTCGCTTGATTCTATACCCGTAGGAAGGAGTCTAAGATGGCTTACGAATCCCTTCAGGCGTTGGTCGGCACCGCAGTGATCGATGTCGGCTTCCGTCACGCGCTGCTCAATGGCTCGCGCCGCAGCGTGATCCAGAGTTTCGATCTAACACGCGAAGAGACGGATGCCGTGATGGCGATCTATGCCGAAACGTTGGAACAATTTGCCAGTCAATTGCACCGATGGATTTTGAAGCAGCAAAAACAAGTTGAGCCGCCGGCGCTGAGCTTGCCAACGCACAAATACGCTGCCGCTCACGAAGAATCCGGCGCGCCAAAAGAACCCGCGCGGCTTGCGAGTCCCCTCTCTGCGCTGGTCACATAGCCATTCGATCAGTCGTCAATCGGACTCGCTAGAATCGATGGGCTAAAATGAACATAATCGCCCGAGACCTGAAAACTGAAAATGCCGAACTGCGCGAAGAGTTAAAACGCGCCCAGATGGAACTGCGCCGGTTGGACGAGATGAAGCGCAGTTTCATCGCGCTAGCGGCGCACGAGCTACGCAACCCGCTAGCCATCCTACTCGGCTATGCCAAACTTCTCTCCGGCTGTGAAGAGAGTGATGTTCAAGCATACGCCAGCATCATCGTCGGTCATGCGTGGCAGCTCAAAAACACGGTCGATGCCATCATCACCTTGCAACAAGTCGACGCCGGCGAGTTGACGCTTCGACGCGAAGCCACGTCGCTGGCAGACGCCGTTCAACACATCATCGATAGCCGGCAGAACGAGATTCGCGAAAAAGAGTTGACCGTTCTGACGATTCTGGGACCTCACTTGCACGTCTATGCGGACCGGGAGCGGCTGGCGCTGATCCTCACCCAGCTGTTTGCCAACTCGATCAAATACTCGCCCACGGGCGGGACGATAACGATTGAGGCGCAGGCGCAGCCGTCAAGCATCGTCGTCAGTGTACGAGACGTTGGTATCGGCATTCCGCCGGAGGAACAACCACATATCTTCGATCGCTTTTATCAGGGCGCTAATCCGCTGACGCGGCAGTATAATGGAATGGGGTTGGGGCTTGCCGTGGCAAAGGCGCTCGTGGAACTGCACGACGGCAAGATCTGGCTTGAGAGCGCAAGCCATCAAGGAACTGCGTTTTACTTTTCGCTGCCGCGGGTTTTTCCAAGCGACGAGATTGCGTTGAGCGCGCTTGCCAAACATCGTGTGAAGATGACTGCGTAGCGCATCATCCCTCAGCAACGACCGGACCGCAAACGAGGAAAGAAAACAAGAGGCAAGTCACATAAAGAATCCCACCGCCAGCGCGCCGGGTCCGGCGTGTGTGGTGATGGCAGCGCCCATGCCGTAGATTGGAATGTCGTCAATCGCCAGCGCGCGCGCCAGATCAGAGGCAAGTCGCCGCGCCGCGTCGAGATCGTCGGCGTGCATCACCGACAAGCGCGCTTCAGGCGCGCGTGGACATTCCTCCATCACGAGTTGCTTCAGGCGCGCCAACGCTTGACGATACGTCCGCACTTTTTCGAATGCTTCGACGCGGCCGTTTTTTATTTCCAGGATCGGTTTGATCTGAAGCACGCCGCCGATCAACGCCGACGCGCCGCCGATGCGCCCACCCTTCTGCAAATACTCCAGCGTCGCCACCAGAAAGTACGTCCGCCCGCGCAAGACCAGCGCATTCAATCGACTCATAATCTCGTCCGCGCTCATTCCATCTTCTGCCCACTCTGTCGCTGCCATTACCATACTCGCCAGGTTGCCGGCGATCGTCCGCGTATCGATAATCCGAATATCCGCGTTGGGAAATGTTTCTTTCTTCGCCGTCTCCGCGGTGCGAATCGTACCGCTCACCTCGGCGGACGGATGAATCGAAATAACCGTGCGCGCGGCGTCCAACTGACAACGGTACGCCTCGATCATATCGCCAACCTCTGGAGCGGCGGTCTTGGGTAACTGCGGCGATGTCTTCAGTCGGCGTACAAACTCATCGTACGTGAGATCGACGTCCTCTCGGAAACTCTCCTTTCCAAAGAGGATGATCTGCGGAATGACTTGGATCGCGTGCGCTGCGGCGTAGCCGGCGGGCAAGGTCGCCGTCGTGTCAGTGACGATTCGGATTTGCGATGTAGTCACAGCCAAGTAATCCTTTCCCTCCCCGTCGGTGACAGCGGAGGCAAGAAAATCAAAGTTGTCCCGATGCTCCCCAGTTTTTCAGCAATTCCTGATAATGCGGATCGGCATAGCGCTCCAGTGCGAACGCCGGCGCGTACGCCGGCAATGGACCGCCGGTCACATGAGCCGCGAGCAGTTCGCCTGCCGCGCAAGACGCCATGATGCCATAGCCCGACAGCGCGGCGATAACGTACGCGCCCGGTACCGGCAATCGTCCAATCAACGGGCGATTCTCCTGCGTCTTGGTGTAATAACCGCCGTCCATCGTCAGACGCGGCAGCTTGCCGAAATACGACTTTAATCCCGGCAGCATCGTCGTTAAACCACGCAGGGCAATCTCCGGATAATGCGGCTCGAAGCGAATCGGCAGCGCGGGCTCCACGTGTTTCGTATGGTACGTCCACAACACCAGGAACATCGGACTTGCCGCGCCGCCTTCCGGACGCGCGTGGACGCCGGACGGAAATTCGTTCAGCAACGCGCGCGTCTCTTCGGATTCCGCAAACACGGCGCGCTCGTCTTCCGTCCACGGCAGGCGCTGTGAATCGAGCCAGATGAGCAGCGGCGCGTTACGCGGAAACACGCGCGCATCATCTCGAAAAGCGACCTTGATGTGCAATTCACTGAACACCGGCAGATCGACGCCAAGCATCTTGCCGACCTGCTTCAAGAACGGTCCCGCGGCAATCACGAAATGGTCAGCCGTCACGGTTGCGCCATTGTTCAGCTGTACCGCACGCACGCGTCCGCCGGTGGTATCGACTGCTTCGACGCGCGCGTCGACGAAGTTGACGCCGCGCTCTTTCGCGCGCTCCAGCATATACATCCCCAACTGCTGCGCGCTCAACCAGCCGCAGCGCCGCGCGTGCAACGCCGCGACCGTACGCTCGGATAGGTAAGGAAAATATTTGCGGATCGTATGTGGATCGAGAATCAAGTCCGCGCCATCGGGCTGATTCTCGAAACCCTCCACCGGCGAGGGAACGTACGCCGAGCCGTTCGTATGAACGCGCAGCGCGCCCGCGCCCAGCGTTGCTGCTTCCTCGCCGGCGCGACGCAGATCATCGACACGCGCGGGGTCGGCAGTGGCGTACAGATAACCACGGCGATTGAGGTGGAAGAGGTTGTCACTCGCGCGCGCCAGGTCTTCGATGATGTCAATGCTCCGATTCATCAGCGCGACCATCGCATCGCCGGGACCGGGCCACCAATTGCGGTAGCACTCGGTCGATTTATCACTCGTGAGCGAAAGCGGCGTGCGCTCGTCCACGAGCACCACGTTCTTGACGCCGTGCTTGACGGCTAGATGGTACGCGGCGCTAATGCCGGCAATCCCTGCGCCGCAGATGACGACGTTGGCAGATGAATGCGCCATATTTCCCAGTTCTCGTAATGCGTGAAACGTTGGACGTGAATCACGCTTCACGCCTCACATCTTATTCCTTCCCCACCGCAATCGGCGCGCCGGGCGTGCGGCTCCAATCGCTCCACGATCCCTCGTACAACAACGCGCCATCGATGCCGGCGAGCTGCAGCGCGAAGATCGTTTGACACGCGTTGACGCCGCTGCCGCAGTAGACAACGATGCGCTCGGCGTCGTTGGCGCCCAACTGGTTAAATCGTTCGCGCAGCGCGGCGGGGTCGAGAAAGCGCAGGTCGTCCACCGAGCGCAGATTGCCGGCAAGCGGCGCGCTCTTTGCGCCCGGTACGTGTCCCGCGCGCGGATCGAGCGGCTCGAACTTGCCGGCGTAGCGTTCTGGCAGGCGCACGTCGAGCAGCAACGCTTTTGGATCGTTCCGCAACGCGTCGACCGTCTGGAATCCAACGCGCCAATCCGGATGCGGCTGCGCGACAAACGACGCGCGCTGAAATGTCGGCACCTCCGTCTGCAGCGGACGACTTTCTGCCATCCATGGCGTGATGCCGCCGTCGAGCAGCGAGACGCGGTCGTGTCCCGCGTAACGCAACAGCCACCACAACCGCGCCGCAACTGCTCCGCCCTTGTCGTCGTACGCGATCACGTGCGTATCCGCGCCAACGCCGGCGCGCGCCATCGTTTCAGCGAACGCGTCGAGGCGCGGCAGAGGATGGCGTCCCGGTCCCTGCCCGACTGGCGAGGCGAGATCGGCATCCACGTCGAGAAAAATCGCGCCGGGGATATGTCCGCGCAGATATTCCTCCCGACCAACCTTGTCCTTCTCCAGCAAATACCAGCGCACATCGACGACGCGAATATTAGGATCGTTCAGATGCGCGGCAAGCCAATCGGTAGACACCAGCAACGGCGTTGTCATTATCGATAATCCGGTTCCGGCGTTGGCTTGTTGTCCAGAATCTTTTCGATACGCTCCATCGCGTCGTCGTTTAATTTGGCGACGACATCCAGCGCTTTCATATTTTCGACGACCTGTTGCGGTTTGGACGCGCCGGTGATGACCGTGCTGACGTTTGGATTCTTGAGACACCACGCCAGCGCGAGCTGCGCCATCGTGCAGCCCAATTCGTCGGCAAGCGGCATCAGTCGTTTGACCTTCTCGATGTTCTGGCGCGTCGTTTCTTTTTCAAATTCCTCGCGCAGCCATTCGTACCCGGACATGGTCACGCGCGTTCCCGCTGGAATACCGTCGTTGTACTTGCCGGTGAGCAAGCCGCTCGCCAACGGACTCCAGATCGTTGTCCCCAATCCGATCTCTCGGTACAGATGCGTCAATTCCCTTTCCACGCGCTCGCGGTGGAACATGTGGTACTGTGGCTGTTCCATCTGCGGCGGGACCAAATGCTCGCGCCGCGCGACGCCATACGCTTCCGCGATCTGCGCCGCGTTCCATTCACTCGTCCCCCAATAGAACGCCTTGCCTTGCTCGATCAGAAAATTCATCGCGCGCACTGTCTCTTCGATCGGTGTTTGCGGATCGGGGCGGTGGCAGAAGACCAGGTCGACGTAATCCATCTGCAAGCGCTCGAGCGCCGCGTTCGCGCCTTCGATAATGTGCTTGCGGGACAAGCCGGTATCGTTGGGACCTTCACCGCCCCAAAAGATTTTCGTCGAGATGACCAAATCGGAACGCTTCCAGCCGGCTTTCTTGATGACATTGCCCATCACAATCTCGGCATTACCCTTGGCGTACGCTTCCGCGTTATCGAAAAAATTAACACCGACATCGTACGCCGCTTTCATGCAATCGTACGCGGCATCTTCGCCGACCTGCCCGCCGTACGTCACCCATGCGCCGAGCGACAGCGCAGAAACTTGCAAACCCGATGAACCCAGATGTCGATACTCCATTTTCATTTCTCCATGATGAAAGGTGTGACTCCATTATACACAAAAACGGCTGTGACAGACAAGATCGCAAGCGCCGCCTCAACCCGTCGCGCGCGGCGGATCGCGCAAGAGCAAATGCAGCATCAGCGTCGTGATGATTCCGCCGACCGCTGCCGCGAAAAACGTCGCCGAGTACCCGGCGGTGTCCGCCAGCCAGCCGCCAAAGAGCGGCGCGAGAATCACGCTCGGCGCGACCAGCGTATTTGCCAAACCCACATACACGGGGCGATCAGACGGCTGCGGCGCAAAGTCAATCGTCATCGCCATCGTGATCGTCCACACGGCGACATTGGCAATGCCCGCGCAAATGAAAACCAGATAAAACCAATTCGCGCTGGGCGCCCACCATGCCAACAGCGCGCTGGCAATCGCCGCCAGCCCGCCCACTTCCATCACCAAGCGATGACTCACGCGGTCGCCAATCCATCCCATCACCGGGTTCGCGATGATCTGCGCGCCCATAAACACGCTCGTCATCAAACCGGCGCCCAGATCGTCGAGGTTGAGCTGGCGCACCGCGTACACCGTGTAAAAGGCGAAACTCATCGTCGCGAACTGAAAGAGCATCCGCGCGAAAAGAAACCAGCGGTAGTTGGCGTCGCGCCGCAGAATCCCCAGCAACCCGGCGCGAAAATCGCTTGCCTGCATTTCCGCTTGCGGCGACGGGATCGTCGGCTCGCGCGTCTGCGCGAGAAAAAACCACGACACGACCATCGCGCCGACGGTGATGAAAAAGCAAGCGGCAAAATTGATCGGCAAGCCGATGCGCTCGAGCAAGATTCCCGCGCCGACCGCGCCCACGCTGGAGAGCAGACTCGACGCCGCGCCCTGCGCGCCGAAAAAAGTCCCGCGGCGCGTCGGCGGGATGACCCGCGCGATCATACTCTGCCACGCCGGCGAGGTGACGCCGCCGCCCAATCCCTGGACGATGAGTAGCGCGAACGTCAGCACCAGCGCCGTCGTCGTCCCCAGCGTTGGCAGGAATAGCGCGACGAAGGCGAAACCCAAAAACGGAATACGCTCAAGCAGCGTCAGCAAAATCACCATCGGCTTGTAGCGATTCGCGCGCGCCACGCGGTCGGCGACAAAGAGCTGCGGCAACTGCCAGCCAGTGCCGCGAATCGCCGGAATCAAGCCGATCAAAAGCGCCGAATTGGTCATGTGACTGACGAACAGCGGCAAGACCGTGACGAATGACGCGAACCCAAGACCCAGCCCAAAGAACCCGCCGTCGAAAACGTTCACGATGAAATTGTAGCGTACGTGTTTACGCAGATAATCTTCCATCGACCTTCTCAGCGAGAGACGACTGCAAGATGCTATTATATCACACCTGGTTGCGCGATCGCATTATCGGTGTTATCATTGCGCCCGTAATTTTCTATCCTCCCGCAGGTTGCGTCAGGGAGACAACCTGCGGGAGGATAAGCTGTCGCTCCAACATTTTTTCTCGTCAGGAGAACTCTTTGCCGCAAGCCAAAACGCCCGACTGGGTGAAGGATGCCATCTTCTATCAAATCTTTCCCGACCGCTTCGCGACCAGCGCGCACGTGGACAAGCCCCACAATCTCGAACCGTGGGACGCGCCGCCGACCACCTTCGGATTCAAGGGCGGCGATCTGATCGGCGTCGTCGAGCATCTCGATTACTTGCACGACCTCGGCGTCAACGCGATTTACTTTTGCCCGATCTTTCAGTCGACCGCGAACCATCGCTATCACACGCACGATTATTTCCAGGTCGATCCGATCCTCGGCGGCAATGCCGCGTTCAAGACACTACTCGAGGCAGCGCACGCGCGCGGCATCCGCGTCATCATCGACGGCGTGTTCAATCACGCCAGCCGCGGCTTGTACCAATTCAACCACACGCTCGAAAACGGCAAGGCGTCGCCGTACCTCGATTGGTTCACGTTTCGCGGTTTTCCGGTCCGCGCGTACGACGAGCCCATCAATTACGAAGCGTGGTGGGGACTCGCCCCGCTGCCCAAGTTCAATCACCGCAATCCGCAGGTGCGTGAATTCATCTTTCGCGTTGCCGAGCACTGGATTCGTGAAGGGATCGATGGCTGGCGGCTCGACGTGCCCGGTGAAATCGATGATGACGAATTCTGGCGCGAGTTCCGCCGCCGCGTCAAAGCGATCAACCCGGACGCGTACATCGTCGGCGAGCTGTGGCAGCGCGCTGACCGCTGGCTTGCCGGCGATCAGTTCGACGCGGCGATGAACTACCAGTTCACGCGCGCCTGCCTATCGTTTTTTGTCGAACACAACGACGCCAGCCGCAATCTGCTTCAGGAATATTCGTACGGCGATGTCAAGCCGATGGAAGCCGGCGAATTTGCGCGCGCGCTCGACGAGATGCTCCACTGGTATCCGGAAGAGATCGTCTACGCGCAGCTCAATCTGCTCGACAGTCACGACACCGCGCGCTTTCTTAGTATCGCCCGCGGCGACATCACCGCGCTCAAACTCGCGCTGCTGACGATGTTCACGTACCCTGGCGCGCCGATGATCTATTACGGCGACGAAATCGCGATGGAAGGGCGCAAAGACCCGGATTGCCGCCGCGCGATGGTCTGGAATCCGGGACGCGTCAATCGCGAGATGCTGGAAACCACCAAACGGCTGACTGCACTGCGAAACAAGTACGCCGCGCTGCGACGCGGCACACTGACCACCCTGCACGCGAACGGCAAGACCTACGCCTTTGCGCGACACTACGCCGACGAGACGATCATCGTCACGCTGAACGCCGGGCGCGAGTCAATGATGCTCGATTTGCGCGTCGATCCGCTCGTTCCCAACGGTGCGCGCCTGATCGACGAGTGGACGCGCGAGGAGATTATCGTGCAAGAAGGTTTTGCACGCGGCATTCCAATGCCGGCGCGCGATGGAAAAGTATGGGCGGTACAGAAATAAACCACAACGGCACAAAATTTTCCTCCTTTTGTGTCTTTGTGCCTTCGTGGTGAACCGACCGATGCGCCAAATTATTCATCTTGACCTCGACGCGTTCTATGCCGCAGTCGAAGTCCTGCTCAACCCCGAACTCAAAGACAAACCGCTGATCGTTGCGATGGGCAACCCGCGCGGGCGCGGCGTCGTCTCCACCGCGTCGTACGAGGCGCGGCGTTTCGGCGTCCACAGCGCGATGCCGCTCTTTGAAGCCGCCCGACTCTGCCCGCAAGCGATCATCGTGCCGGTGCGCCACCACGTCTATTCCGAGTATTCGCGCCGCGTGATGGCGATCCTGCGTGAAGCCTCGCCGCTGGTCGAGCAAGTCTCGATTGACGAGGCGTACGCGGAAATCGAGCCAGCGCGCGATGCGGCAAGCGTCGCCCGCGATATTCAAGCGCGCATCAAAAGCGAAATCGGGCTGGACTGCACAATTGCCGTCGCGACCAACAAACTGGTTTCCAAAGTCGCGTGCAATACCGTCAAGCCGCGCGGGTTTATCGTCATTGCTCCCGGCGAAGAAGAGAAATTTCTCGCGCCGCTGCCAATCGAAAAATTGCCCGGCGCGGGCAAGGTGACGCGAACGAAACTGACGCGCTGGAATGTCAAGACGATCGGCGATCTGGCGAACGCGCCGGTCGCAGAATTGCGCGCGGAGTTTGGCAAGTGGGGCTTGTACCTTCATCAAGCCGCTCTGGGGCAAGACGACTCGCCGCTGGTTGCCGAGTCGAAACCGAAATCGATCAGCGAGGAGAATACATTCGAGCGCGACACGCGCGACGCTGCGCAAATCGAAAAACTCTTGGACGAAATGTGCGACGGCGTTTCGCGCGAGCTGGCGCGCGAAGGGTTTCTCGCGCGCACGGTTGTGCTAAAACTGCGCTATGGCGACTTTACGACGATCACGCGGCAGACGACGTTGAGTTCACCCACCGCTCACGCCGCCGAAATCCGCGCGTGCGCGCTGCGGCTGCTCCGCGCGTATTGGGATCGACGCCGCGCGCTGCGGCTGGTCGGCATCGGCGCGCACAATCTGATCGAGGCGACGAGCGCGCGGCAGATGGAACTGAAATGGTAGATCGCTGACTTACCCCCTTGAAATCCTAACGCAATTGTGCTAGGATTCCGCAACCTGTCGGTAAGTCAGCCCGATGGGAAGGCTCAAGGGAGGAAGGGATGAAAACCAAATACGTGTTCGTACTCAGCGCCACATTGCTCCTCGTCGCCATGGGGTGCAGTCTGATCGATTCCGCGTTGAGTAACGTGACCGGCACCAGCAATGCCGGCACCGTCGCCAATATGTGGCCCGATGTTCCACAGATGGGCGGATTGACGAAAGCCAACATCGGCTTGCCGCTCGCCGGGCAGGTAGCGATCAAAGCAATGTCTCAGGGTAACTTTGAGTTCATTGCCTTTACGACCACCCAGACGCCCCAAGACGTCTTGAATTTCTACACAAACGCGCGGATGCAAGCCGCGGGGTGGACCGCGCAGGATACTGGTGGGTGCAACGCCGGCTCGACCTCAGGCGCATCGGGCGAGCCGGGCGGAATATGCTTCTTCGTGCAAACCACCGGCGCAAAACAAAGCGCGCTCTTCATCATCATCGCCCAAGACGCGCAGACCAAGCAAACGCAGGTCTTTTTCGCTCGCGTCTACAACCCGGCGACTCCAACGCCGCAGAAATAGCGCGCGTTCGTTCTTGCCGATAACAACGCACGCCGACCACTGGCGCGGCGCGATTCACTTCCGCAGGAATTGGATCACGCCGCGCTTGCCATTGACGCGCCACGCCGAATCTTGCGTCTGCAATCGTTCCGCCTCACCCGGCTTCAATCCAACGATCAATTCTGCTTTCAGCGTTCGCAACGCGACGAGCGTCGCCGGAAAATAACCGGCAGCCGATTCAAACGGCGTCGTTGGATCCCAATGGCAATCGCCGATCAGCCGCCGGTAATTCGCATCCCCTTTCGAAATCACCAGGTCGGCTTGCGCCAACGTCGCCCGCAAGTCTGCCGGCATTTCGTGAAAGAACGCGCCGGTCACCCAGAAAGGATGATCGGTCAGCACGAACTGCTTTTCGTCGATTGCCAAACGCACGCGGCGCGCCAGTTGTGACAACTCGCGCGCCGCGGATTTCTCCAGCGCCGCCAACGCATCTTCGACATCGGAAATCATCGTATCGGAAACGAAAAACGGCTGCGGCTTGACGTGAAAGACGATTCGCTTGGCAAATCCACCGCGCAAAAGAAAATCTGCCAGCGCGAGATCGAACAACAACTCGAGACCTGAATTATCGCAGATAAAATCGATGCGCTCGCGCGCGGAGCGTAGATATTCCCAGACGCGCCCGGTTTGATCGATCAAGATATTCGCGGTCTCGTTTGCCAGCGCCAGCGAGCGGTCCCGGCGTCCTCGCACCTCCGCAAAACTCAGATCGGTGCGATTGCCCCACAGACTCGCGTGGATCAATCCGCGAAACGTTTCGGCGTCACCCGCCGGCAGCGTCTCTAAAACGGCAAGCAGCGCGCGCGGCGCGGCGTCGGGCTGTAGTTCGCGCCGCTTTTGGCTCGCGTACGGATCACGGCGATAAAACGGACCGGGTTGAAAATACTGGACGGCTTCCAGGATGCGCCGCCAGAAATACGCTTCCGCCCAGTACCACGGCACATTGAGCCACGACTTGCCGAGATGCTCACGCGCGCGTGCGTTCCAGTCCGACTGATCGGCGGCGTCTTCGCGCAGCGGCTGAATCACGCCGCCGGTGATTTCATCGCGGAGCGCGCGCAGCGCCGCGGCTATCGTCGGCGGATAATCGTTCCACGCGATGATGTCTTCGATCAGACGCGGATGGCGGACAGCAAAAGTGGTGTAGGCAAAAGAATCGCGTTCCGATGTCATCAGCACCGGCGGCAGCGCGGTCGCCGGCTTTATAGTTTGATGAACAGCCATACCGATACAACCAAGCCAATGGCGACGACGAAGCCGCGCAGCACGCGCTGATCGACGCGGGTCGCCAACCGCGCGCCGGCAAATCCGCCGATGATCGATCCAATCGTCATCAAGATCGCGAGGGGCCAATTGATCAATCCGCGCGCCGCGAAATAAAAAAAGGCGATGAGGTTGATACCAACCGCCAGGATCGTTTTCAGCCCGTTCATCCGGTGAATGTCGCGCAAGCCCATGATGCTTAGCGATCCCAGCATCAGGATGCCAATGCCCGCGCCGAAATAGCCGCCGTACGTCGCGACGAAAAGCTGAAAAAGAAATCCCCACACGCGTCCCGGCATCGAGACGCGCTCGTCAGTTTCGGTGCGCTTGATCAGCCGATCGATCAGATCGCGCGAGGCAAACAGGAGCGTCGCGAACAGCACCAGAAACGGCACGACCAGATCGAAAACCGCCGGCGGCGTGATGACGAGCACGATCGCGCCGAGCAGACCGCCGATCAGACTGGGCAAGAACAAGGCAGTCAGCAGACCGCGGTCTGGTTTGATGTCGCGGCTGTACGCATACGCGCTGCTCAGCGAGCCGGGCCACATCGCCGCGGTGTTCGTCGCGTTTGCCGGAATCGCTGGCACGCCGAACGCGAGCAACGCGGGAAATGAAAGCAACGTGCCGCCGCCCGCCACCGAATTGATCGCGCCGGCGATCATCCCGGCGAAAAATAGAGCAACCATTCCAATCAAGTTTTCCATTCGACGGATTCAGCTCCAAAGAGGGGTAACACCAGCGCGGACGGACGCGCGGCGTCGTGGTAAATTGTTTGCTCGGCAGCTGCCATCCGCGTCGCCGTCGCGATCGGTTCGCCGGTGCCCAGGCTGCGATTCCACCGCGGATGCGCGCCGCTCGACACTTGCAAACGAATGCGATGCCCGCGCAAGAATCGCTGCGCGGTCGCCCACATTTCGATCACGATGCGCGCGCTGCCATCCGGCTGTGCCGCGGCGCTGCCCGGCTCGATGCGGAACAGCCCATCACAAACGTTGAGCGAGCGACCGTCGGGCTGCACGTCGCACAGCCGCGCGAAAAAATCGGTATGCGCGCGACTCGAGCGCACAAACAATTCCGATCTCACCCAGCCGATCACATCGACGTCGCTACCGAGCGGCGGCGTCGTGTACGTTAGCACATCTGGACGGGCTTCCAGCGCGCGGTTGTCCTTCGCGCCGCCATCCTGGTGGTACACTGGACCACCGACCGCCGGCGTCGGATCTGCCGGGTCGTATCGATAATGGTCTGCTGGTGAATTTAGCGTTGGCAGCTCCGCCGCGAGCCGCGCGTGATCGTGCAGATAGAAACGCGTTTCGCGCGCGGGCGGGGGCCACGAGTCAAACTCGCGCCACTGGTCTGCGCCCATCACGTAAAGGCGAACCGGTTTGGCGCGGAGCCGGCGGCGGATACTTTTGAGATTCGCATCGAACCACGCGACGCCGGCGCGCAGCGCTTCTGCCGCGCCGGCAACGTCGAGATGCCGCCAAGGACCAACGGTCAGATAGGGTTGGTATCCTGCCGCGCGCAGCGCCGCGTAATCGGTGAGCAGCTGGTAGAGCAAGATGTCGTACCAACCAGAAACAAAATGCGTCGCCGCACGCACGCGCGCCATCTGCGCGCCGTGATCAACCGATTTCCAGAACGGCGCATCGGTGTGCGCGTTCTCCAGCCACGTGCGATAGTACGGTACAGAACGTCCCAGGACGATTCGGTCTGCTTCGCCGATGGGCAGGTGCGCGAATGCCGGCGCAAGCGCGCGCGTCTGCGCGCGCGGATCGATGAATCGATTGAGGGCGGTCCGCAATCGTTCCAATGTCTCGCCGCGCGGATGGAGATTGTCGAGCCAGCGCAACATTCCGTCCAGCCCGAACGCGCTGCCGGTGTACGGATTGATCTGCGAGCCGGTGACGCTGGGCAACAGCGCCTTCAAGTAATCGGGCGCGTCGGCGGCGACCGCCCACTGGACGTATCCTTCGTAACTCGGTCCCCACAGTCCCAGGTTACCGTCGAACCAGGGTTGGCGCGCGATCCATTCGATGGTGGCGCGTCCATCGCGCGCCTCGTTGACGAATGGCTCCCATTCGCCTTCGGAATCAAAACGACCGCGCGTGTCCTGAACGATGACGTGATAGCCGCGCTCGGCAAATCGCTGCGAGACGAACATGTGCAGAATTCCCAGCGTCGTGCCGCGCAGATCGCGCCCGTACGGCGTGCGAATCAAAATCGTTGGAAACGCGCCGCGCGTGTTCGGGTAATAATGATCCGCGACGAGCGCGATGCCGTCCGGCATCGGCACGCGCACGCCGCGCTCGACTGTGACCGCGTGCCGCGCGCGTGGCAGAGCCAGCCACCGCGCGATCCAGCGGCGGCGCGTGGCGTAAGCGATCATGCCGAGAAATCCGAGAACGATGAAGGTCTGTTTTTTGCTCATGGTTATTCCGCCACTGCAAAGAACGCTAGAGTGGATGACGCGCCAGAAATTCTTTCACAACACGATCCACCTCAGCCCGAAACTCGATAAAGAACATATGCCGACCACCCCGCACCAGGTAAAGCTCAGCGCCCGGGATTCGCTCCGCCAACAAATGAGCGTTCGCCACTGGGACAATTTGATCGTCGCTGCCATGAAGAACAAGCGTTGGGACAGTGATCGTGGGAAGCACATCCCAAGTATCATGCCCCTCGCTGGCATCGGCATGGAGCCGCTCGGCATATTCAGGCATCGGTTGTTTGACTGACGCGCGCATACTGAGGAAGAATTGCGGCAGCGCCCGTTTGTGCGCGAAAAACGTATCGACCAGCTTTGGATCGGATTGGGTAATGCGCGCACGAATCTCAGCAGATGGGCGAACGCCGTGTGGATTGCCTGGGGAGCTGCACGCCAGCACAAGCGCTCCAACCCGGTCACCATGGTCGATGCCCAGCCATTGACCTATCGCTCCGCCCATGGAAGCGCCATAGACATGAGCACGGGGCAAACCCAATTGATCCAAAATCGCAACCGCATCCCGGGCGAAGCCCCGCGTGGAATAAGCTGGCTGTTCCGGCTTGTCACTTTGACCGGTGCCGCGCTGGTCGTAGACGATGACCCGATAATGCTTCAAGTCACCACGAACCAAGTTCCAGAGATGATGATCGCTCGCCCGTCCGGCGATCAGTAAGAGTGGTTCGCCCGCTCCGCTGACTTCAAAATAGAGACGGACGCCATCTTCTGCAAACGCAAATGGCAAGCCGAGACTCCAATCTTCAGAATCATCATCCATGAGTCAAAGTCGCCCAGCGGTTGGCGTTAGCGACGGCTGGGTGGACGTGGACAAGGTTTGGGAGCAGAAAAATCCGAAACCCGATAAATGCTTGAAAATGCCGCACGCGAAGCATCCGAGCCGTTCGCTGCACGTGGTGTTAGGCAACACGCATATTGTTTCTCGTTAGAAGGCGCTCGGCGGTAAGGATGGCGATGGCAAAGCATAACGCAATGAGACCGAAAAGTCGAGGATCGTAGAACGAGCCATTGTTTGGGAAGAGTTGCCAACACAAGTTGATCATCGCGTGGAACACAGCCGCGGCAAATACGCTCATCCCAGAATGGATGTAGAGCCAACCCATTATCGTTCTTAATGAGATCGTGCCTAGAGACCACCACGCAATCCACTCTACCGAGCGATGAGCTTGTATGAGCGGTATAAAATGCCAAACCGCCCAAACCAATCCAAGCAATACGCCGGCAGTGATCATTCCCCCCTGACGCAGTAGTGGTTCCGTGGCGTAACCGGACCAGCCAATTTCCTCTCCGAGCGCAGCAATAAAAAATAATACAAACATTGGAAAAATGGCAAGAGTCAATGGCGCAGGATTCGGAAGTAATTCGCCGATTACACGCATAATCCCATACGCTAAAACAGTTATGGCTGGGTTTATGAATATGACGGCAAGATACCAATTCTTGTTTTTTACGCGCTTGAAATCAAATGATCGCTGTAGGAGTCGAAGAACACCCGATAGACGATCGTTTTTATAAATGAGAACAAGCGCCCCGAGTGCCGGGGTGAATGCTCCAATGGCACTAATGGGAACGCCTGGGAGTAATTGGATTGGCTTTATTGCGCCCAACACCCAAAATGGAATTGAGAGCGCAAATACAAGCGCAAAAAAGGTAAAAACAGATTCGTGTCTGTCTTGCACGAGAACTCCGATGCCACCTAACTCTTGATTGAGCGAAATGGCGCTCGTTTCCTACGCTACAACGACGCCCTCTTCTCCAATTCGCAATCGCTGCCCCGTTCGCAGTTGGGCGAATTCTGCCGGCGCAAGCGCGACGATCGGAATCGGCTGGGCGTACATTTCGTCAGCGACGATGGACGCGAGCGCGAAAAATGAATCGACACCGGTCGTGAGGATGGCTGCCGGCGCGGTTTTGGCGCGCACCGCTTCGAGGAGCACCGCGGTCGTCGTCGACGAACCGCGCGTGAACGGCACCGCAAGGATTCTGCCCGCGGCGATTTCGCCGGCGAGAGAATGCCGCCGGTCGATGATCTCACCGGTGTGGTAATCGTACCCGCCCCAAAACGAAAGTGGCTCGTTGCTCACCAACGCGATGCCTTCCGCAGACCCAGGAATCACAACTTGATTTTCTGTATTTCCCTGGGTAAAATGAGGAATGAGGGAAATAGAGGAACTTGAACCTACCCACAACGATTCATCCCGCACCACGCGCCCTTCCACCGCCGATCGCACGCAATCCGCGAGCGAGCCGAACGTGACGCGCGTGTTGAGCATCCCTGGCGCGTAGTACGCGTATTTGCCAGAATTCGTCATCAGCGTTTTGATCTCCGGCGGCAGCATCGGCGAGGCGAGGATGCACGTATCGACCGTTACCTTGCCGCCGAACGCTTCCAGCGCGTCGAGATAGCCAGCTTGTTTCGCTAGCAGCGTCATCGCACGCGATGAGGTGACGAGGAATTGGACGCGCGGATGTACGCGCTTGCCGGCGACGAGTGGTGCGAGCTGTTTGAATTCGGCGAGCGAAAAATGCGGGCTGCCGAGCACGACCATGTCGAGTTGATCGCCGTCGGCAGTCGAAGACCCCGCGATTTCTGCGTGGGTGGTTAGTTCGCGGCGCGCCGCGCGCAGCGCGCCTATCGTCACATTGATGGTTTGCGCGGGCGCGCGTCCTTGAAATGCCGCGTCGCGCGTCGGCGCTTCCGGCGTCACGCCGACGATGTGAAAGAGCGCGACGGTGCCGGACGATGCCGCTGCCGCGCCGAGCGCCTTGAGCTGATCTTCGGTCGGCTGAACTGCCAAGCCATCGATCACCGGGATACGGTCTTGCGCGAGTTTGCCGATCAAGTGACCGAGCACGGGATAGAACGAATCGTCGCGCTGAACAGGAAGAGGAATGTCGATCAAACGCATGAGGATTTCGCCGGCGCGATTTTCGGTGAGGTGCAAGCCGTACGCGGGCACGCGCCCGGTGATCGCGCAGCAAATGTCGAGCAAGTCGGGATAGCGTTCCGTCCGCGCGCCGATGACGGAGTTGGCAAACGCGATCGCGTTCGATTCGCCCCAGCAAATCTGCTGACCCCAGCGCGGCTTTAGCTCGGTCTGGTACGGCGCGCACGTCCACGTGGGTACCGCACCCATACTTTGGTACGCAACCATTTGCCGTTGCGCGTTGCGCGCCCACTCTGCCGGCACCGCCCACTCTTGCCAGTGATGCTCGTCGAGTCCGCTGACGTTCAGCGTCGCTGGCACCGCGACGCGCGCGCCGGCGCTCGCGAGCCGCTCGGCAAACTCCATTCCGGCTTCGCCGATATAGATCGTGCTGTCGATGTGCGCTGCAGAAATGTCCATCAACTCGCGCGCGCCAAACACGTCCGCCATGCGGACGACAATCGACATCGCCATTCGCGCGGCGGGTCCGCGCGCGCCGGTGAGCATCGCGCGGTCGGCGTCGGAGAGAGTGAGTGTCACGCCGGCTCCACAACACGCGAGAGGATTTCAAGTTCGGCGACGGCTCGATCAAACTCGGCGAGGGTGTTCACCGCAAAAAGTTCGACGCGCGGTTTCTCTTCGCCGGTGAGATTCTGCACGTACCGCGCGGCGTGCTTGCGGAAGAGGAGCAAACCTAGTTGAGCGCCGTAGAAATCGAGGTTCAGCGCGAGGTGGCGGCGCATCACGGCGATCTTTTCCGCCGGCGTGACCTGGTCGCGGTCCTTGCGCGTAAAAATCCACGGATTGCCGATTGCCGCGCGCGCGATCATCACGCCATCGCAACCGGTGTGCGCCTTGATGCGCGCGATGTCGGCGACGGTTCGCACGTCGCCGTTGCCCAGCACCGGAATCTTGACCGCCTGCTTCACCTCGGCAATCGCGTCCCAATCGGCGCTGCCCTGGTACGCCTGCGCCTTGGTGCGCCCGTGTACCGCGATCAGACTCGCGCCGTTGTCTTCCAGAATCTTGGCGACTTGAACGTGGTTGCGCTTGGTATCGTCCCAGCCCAGCCGAATTTTGCCGGTCACCGGCACGCGCAGCGATTTCGACAAGCGCGAAAAAACGCGCGCGATTTTGTCGGGATAGAGCAGCATCCCCGAGCCCGCGCCGCGGCGCGCGATGTCTTTGACGTAGCAGCCCATGTTGATGTCGATAATATCCGGTCCGAGGTCTTGCAGACGAATCGCGGTTTCGACGAGCAGGTCTTCGTCGTAACCGTAAATCTGAAACGTCATCGGGCGCTCGGTGGGATCGTACTTTAATTTCATCGCCGTAACGGTTTGCGGCTTGCCGCGCCCTTGCAAGTTGACGACGTTGACGAATTCGGTGTACGACATCGCCGAGCCGAGTTCGCGGCAGATGAGGCGGAATGGCAAATCGGAATAACTGTCCATCGGCGCGAGGACGAGGTCGCCGTAGATGGGGATTTCGCGGACGTAGAATGCCGGTTGGAGAAGACCTGACAGGCGCGAAGCGTGCAAACCTGTCAGGTCTAGCTTCGTTGAAATCATCGTTTCCACAATGCGCCGATTATACCACAAGTTCAGACCCGACAATATTTTAGAACCAGTCTTAAAACTCACGAAGCCGCCAAGTCGCTGAGAAATTCATCTAAATCCTTTGCGTCTTGGCGTCTTTGCGAGAGATTCAGGTCTTTTCAGACAGGCTCTTAGAAACCCGTCGGGTCTTGATTCACAATCGCCTGCACTCGCCCAACCTTGCCATCTTCCAACATCACCTTGATCCCGTGCGGATGTGTTGGACTGCTCGTAAGAATGCGCGCGACGACACCTTCGGTCAGCTTGCCGCTGCGCTGATTCTGTTTCTCGACAATTTGAACGCGCACGCCGGGGCGGAGCTCGCTGCGTTTGGGTACCGGCATCGAGTTCTAGCCCTCGTCGCTATCTCTGGGCGCGCCGGGAATGTACGGAATCAATCCCTTGCGGAACGCCTCTTCCTGCGCTCCGCGCGGCGCATAGCGAATGTCCATCAGAATGCCGTTGACGCTGAGCATCCACACCAACGGGTTTCTGTCCATCTTGCTCGGCAAAGTCCAGCGCGGATCCATCTGCATCATATCGAACATCTTGCGGATCACTTGCGATTTGGCGCTGCCGGTGCTTGGGCTGACACCGAACGCTTTGCACAGTTCATCCGCGCGCAGATAGGGCTTTTGCGATTTGTCGAACAGAAAGTTGACCATGCCGATGGTGTACGCAATCCCGCACGCCCATCCGTCTAGTTTGCCGCGAGCGAGCGGCGACGGACGCTTGCGCGCGAGCGCGGCGGCGAGTTGGCGGCACAGTGCGGCGTACTCGTTGTTGAGATGTTCACGGCACACCTTGTCGGTTAGTGTGACGATGGCATCATACGTCGCTCGCATTTCATTGGGAACAGATTCTGACTTTGCCATGTAAACTCCTTGCGTTGCCGCAGAAAGACACTGGTCGGATCGCGCCGCTACCCCGCTACTCCCACCACCACATCCGCATGATGCGCGCGCGGCGCGGGAACGAGACAGCTCATCGCGGCGACGCCGTCGAGCATGACCATGCACAAGCCGCACATCGAATCCGTACACTTGGTCACGTCAAGCAAATGCAGATCGTCGCGCAGCATCTGCAACAGCGTCTTGTTCGCCGCGCCGGCGACGGAATAGGGTTTGCCGTTCACCGTTGTCTCGATCAGATCGGCGTCTCGAGTTTCAAATTTGGTGTCGAGACCAGGCAGATGACTTGCCGCTTCATCCCAGAGCAATTCCGCGTCGGGCAAACTCATTTCGCCGTCGCGAATCTGCCGCAGCGCGCGCGTTACGAGATCGCGCGCCAGTGCGACGCGGTCTTCGCGCTGCACCGAACTTAACGCCAGATCGGCTGCCTCGTCGATGACGGCGTCGTTCAGCCACTGCCCTACCAGCGCCTGCTCTGCGTCGATCGCGTTCACGACCGTTGGCGCGACGCCGCCGAGCGTGATCCAGGCGTTCGAGATTTCGTCGTCCTCAAATTCCAGAACTGCGCCGATGTTGGGCAGCGCCTTTTCATCGTCGCGGTCCCAGCCCAGCCGAAGAAATGTCGCCCGGTCTTTCGACGTCATCTTTTGGCAGGCGACCTCGACGATCATTTCGTCTGGCTCCAGCGCGGTCTGGCGCGCGCCTTTGAAAAATTCGCCAAACGAAATCACGCGCACGCCGCGCGCGCTCGCCAGCTTCACCTCCGCGCCCATCGCCCACAGCGCGGCAATCGTGTCGTTTGCCGGCGACGCGGTGACCAAATTGCCGACGACGGTGCCGCGATTGCGAATCTGCGGAATGCCGATCTCCGCGCACGCGCGCACGAGCGGCGCGGCGCGTTCGCGCAATCGCCGCGACAGCAGAACCTGGCTGTGCGTCACGCCCGCACCGATGCGGATGTAATCGCCGTCTTCACGCACGTACGTCAGATCGGGAATCCGGCTGATGTCGATCAACACCTTAGGCGTACGCAGCCGCTGATCGAGATCAAAGATCAAATCTGTGCCGCCGTTGATAACACGCGCGTCGATGCCATACTGCGCCAACGCCTGCACGGCTTGGTCGATCGATCGGGGTTGAATGTAGGTCTGCCATATCATGGATGCGATTATACCGATGCTTGCCGGTTTTGGCAATTGCGATACGCGTCGTCGGTCGCCGGCGAGCCGTTCACCGGACCTTATGCGAAATACGAAAATCTGCCCACGAAGCAACACGAAGGTCACGAAAAAGCGCAGAAATTTCGATGTTCTTCGTGGACGAAAATGTTATTTCGCGTAAGGTCTACTGGACCGCTTGCCGCACGAACTCGACAGACTCGCGCAGTTTTCGTTCCGCCGCGCGCGGATTCCAGAAACTCAACGCCGTGGGGCTAAGTTCGAGCGTGATCGGACCGGCGTAGCCGTCCTGCGCGAGCAAACGGATCAACTCGCGCAGCGGCAGCTTGCCCGCGCCCGGCAACTGATGTTGCTTGACGTACGAGTGCAACCTCGGCTGCTGCTCGACACGCGCCGTGACGTCGCACAGATCGCTCAGGTGCACGTTCACCAGCCGCTCGCGGAACGACGCGTACGCCTCGACCAACTCCAAGCCCCACGTACCGATGTGCGCGGTGTCGAGCGTCATTGCAAGATCGTGCGCGTCGGCGAACGCGCGCAGTTCTGCCGGCGCGGAAAAGATCAAGCCGTTGCTGTGCTCGGTGAAATACGCGCGATTCTCCAACGCCAGCCGCGTTCCTGCGCCATTCAAGCGCGCTCGCGCCGCGACGACGCCCTCGACAAACTCGCGACCGACGCCCACATTCGCGTCGCGTGAACGCGGCAGGTGAATCACCAGTGTCGTTGCGCCAACGTCTTGCGTCATCTTCAGCGCCCGCGGCAGGAACGGCGCGACGCTGCGAAACGAGCCGCGCCAGCCCGGATATTGGACCAGCGGCGGGTGCGTCGAATACACCGCGAGCGAATACTCTTTGGACAAGCGGCGGACGTACGCGCCGCCGCGCAGTTCCGCTTCCGGACCGATGACGAGTTCGACGCCGTCAAAGCCGGCGCGCTGGGCAATCGCAAAGATCGCGCGCAGCGGATAGGGATACAGACTGCCAGTCGAAAGACTTAGTTTCAAATCAACTCCATGCAATGGGACGCAGATAAACGCGAGTAACCGCCGATGATAGAAGAGATAAAATCTCCGCGTCCATCCGCGTTCATCCGCGTCCTCACAGCCAATTTTCCAACTCACGCACGCAAATGTCGATGGATTTTGCGAGCAGCGCTTCGCCCGCTGCGCGCGTCGCGGCGTGCGGGTCAAGCCCCATGATCCCGTCCGGATATTTCTGCGCGAACGTTTGCAGCGTCACAAAATCGCGCGAGGGCTGCACCGGCGCGTCGCGTCCGGTCAATCGATTCAGTTTCACCGCGTTCGGACGCACCGCCAGCATAAACGCCGTCTCGCCCGGCGACGCGTGCGAGCCAACCTGCGGTCCCAGCGAATCGATGACGACGCGGTACGACTCGGCGTCCGTCCACCACTCGAACGTCTTGGCGCGCAGGTCGGGCAGATCGTCGGCGACGAGGTGCAGCGCGCTGCCGAGCGCGGCGGTGTTGCCGCCGTGTCCATTCACCACGAACACCCGGCGAAAACCGTGGCGGTAGAGCGAGCGAAACAAATCCTCCAGCACCGCGATCAACGTCGTCGGTCGCAGCGAAAGCGTCCCCGGAAATCGGAGATGCTGGTGCGACATACCGAAATTCAGCGTCGGAGCAACCGCAACGCCGCTCCGCTCGCCGACCCCGCGCGCAATCGCCTCCGCCTCGATGTGATCGGTGCCGAGACCCAAATGCCGTCCGTGCTGCTCGGTCGCGCCGAGCGACAGAATCACGCGGTTGTCTTTTTCGAGATATTCTTTCACTTCTTCCCACGACATTTCTGCCAGCAGATTCATTTGCGCCTCTATTAGCACTGCTCTGAGATAACGATCTATCCACGAAGCGCACGAAGAAGCGCGCATCATTCTTGTTTTCTTCGCGACCTTCGCGCCCCTCGCGGGCAGCAATCCGTTTTCCGAACAATGACAGATACGAAACGTCAGCGATTATACACGCGCAAGAAGATTACCGCAACCGTTTGCCCAAGCGCGGTTTTCAGTGTAAAATAGCCGTATTCCACTCAATGGAGAGATACTATGGCTGAATTGGATCGCAACCTCGCAATGGAATTGGTGCGCGTCACCGAGAGCGCCGCGCTCGCCGCCGCACGCTGGATGGGACGAAACGAAAAGGAAAAAGCCGATGCCGCCGCGGTCGATGCGATGCGGCTCTTGCTCGATTCGGTCGTGGTGGACGGCTTGGTCGTGATCGGCGAAGGCGAGAAGGATCACGCGCCGATGCTGTACAACGGCGAACGCATCGGCGTCCTGTCCGCGCGCGCCAGCCGCGCGCGCGCCGCGTCGGTCGATCAGACGCAGGTCCCCACCGTCGACATCGCCGTCGATCCGATTGACGGCACGCGCCCGCTCGCGCTCGGCTTGCCGAACGCGCTGTCGGTCGTCGCCGTCGCGGAACGCGGCTCGATGTTTGCGCCGGGGCACATCGTCTACATGGACAAGCTCGCCGTCGGTCCTGCCGCGCGCGGCAAGATCGACATCGCCGCGCCGGTCGTCGACAATTTGAAAGCGATCGCGCAGGCGAAGGGCAAACAGGTCAACGACCTCACCGTCGTCATCCTCGACCGACCGCGCAACGCGCAGTACATCGCCGATTGCCGCGCGTGCGGCGCGCGCTTGAAACTCATCACCGATGGCGACGTCGCCGCCGGGTTATCGACCGCGCTCGACGGCACCGGCGTCGATGTGTTGATGGGCATTGGCGGATCGCCGGAGGGCGTCATCACCGCGAGCGCGCTGAAATGTATGGGCGGCGAAATCCAGTGCCGCCTGTGGCCCCGCGATGAATCGGAAAAAAAGTACGCGCTCGAGATGGGCTATCGGCTAGACAAGACGCTGGGCATCGACGACCTGGTCCACAGCGACAATGTATTCTTTTCCGCGACCGGCATCACCGACGGCGAGTTGCTGCGCGGCGTCCATTACATCAGCGGCGGCGCGACGACCGATTCGCTCGTGATGCGCTCGCGTTCTGGCACCGTCCGCCGCATCCAAGCGACGCATCGGTGGGAGAAGCTGACCAAGTTCTCCAGTGTAGAGTATATGAGCGATTAATCAAGCCGTAACAAACCGAATGCCCTCCTTTCACGGAGGGCATTCTTATTTTCGATCAAACCGCGCGGTGCGCGCGGCGATTACGGTTGCGTCACGGCGAACGTCGTTCCCGCGCTGCGACCGAACACATCCGGGAAGTACGTCTCCCACGCGCGCGCCGGCAGCGTGCGGAATTGACCGGCGACGCTGGCGCGCATCAGGTAGGTGTACTCGTACGTCCCGCGCGGCAGGAAGGTGGAGAAGAGCGCGACGCGGTCGTCGCGAATCTCCGAGTGCGCCCAGTAACTCCAGTACGGCTGGAAGAATCGATAGAACGGCGATTGTTGTTGCTGCTGCTGCTCTGCCGGCGTCAGTTGCTTTTGCAACTGCGGACTCTGCGCCGCCGCGCTCGATGTCTGGAGCGTCGTGTCCACCGCTTCAAAGCCAGCGGGCAGCCGGTCTTCCAGCGCTAGATAGTTCAAGTCGGTTGGCGCGATCAGCGTCAACACCACCTGCACATAGTCGCCGACCTTGGCGGACTGGATGATCTGCCCGGTCGGTTTGAGCGTTGCTGGATCGACCGCCTCGTACTGCCGCGCGACGAGGATGCCCCGGTTCAGCGCGGGGATGTTCTGGACCGGCAGATAGTAGTTCAGGTACGCGCTGTAGTACAGCCGACCCGGACCCGCGCTGCGCGTGATCACCAAATCGTTCGCGGCGTTCTGCACCAAATCCTTGATCGCCACGCTCAACGTCTTGGGCTGATCGATGTTCGATGGGGTCACGCTGCCATCGCCAATCGATTTGCCGTTCAGCGTCGCCTGATAGGTATAGTTGCCTTGCAGCTCGCCGGTCGATTGCATGAACTGCGTCAGCGCCAGCACCGCCCACGCGGTCTCCTGCGTCGTCGCCCAGTGATTCTGAATGCGCGCTGCCATCAGCCAGCGCACCGCGCTCGATAACGTGGCGGAGGGCGTACCTTGCCCCGCGCGCGACAACGCCAAGATGACGAGCGCGGTCGTGCGCGTGTTCGTGTTCATCGTCCAGAAATCGGTGTGGGCTTCTTCCCAGTGCATGCCGCTGGCGCTCTGAACCGCCGCGCTTGCCAAGTCGGATTGCAGCGTCTGCGCCTGCGGCTGCTTCAAGCGCAGCAACGTCATCAGCAAGAACGCCTTGCCATAGTTGCTCAAGTTGGCGCGTTGATCGTACAGCGCAACCGCGCGGCTATTGTCCACGCGTCCCATCTCGCCCAGCACGAAGACGACGAACGCGCGCTCGTTGTAGGCATAGCCCTGCTTCACGTCGAGCGGCTGGTTGAGATAGCGCGTCAGGTACTGCACCGCGCGATCCATCACATTTTGATCGACGGCAAAGCCCGCCTGCTGCGCGTTGTACAGTCCAAGCAGCGCGTACGCCGTCAGCGTCGGCGTGCTCGCGTCGTTCGCCCACCAGCCCCAGCCGCCGTCGCCATTCTGCAGCGAGTACAGCCGCTGCACCGCGCTGCTGATGTTCGTCTCCAGTTGGCTCTTCAAGTCGGGACGCGCGATGCCGAGCTGTTTCAGCGCCTGGTACGTCGCCACGTTCGGGAAGAATTGGCTAACGGTCTCTTCGGTGCTGGCGTACGGATACGCCTTGAGATAGTTCAGCCCATTGAGACTCACCGCCGCGAGCGACGGATCGAGTTCGATTTGTAGATTGCCCGCGCTCGTATCGATGCCGGACGGCAGTTGAATTTGCTCCGCGGTCTTGGTGTCCACCTGACCGGCGGTGGCGACCGTCTCAACCGAAGTCGGTCGCTCGACCGGCAGCGTTTGCTCGACGGCGTCTTGCAAGTTGCCGCCGCTGACGCTGAATTTGACGACGACCTGATCGACTGGATTCACCGTCGTGTCCCATCCAACTTTCGCCGCGCTGTGCGCGTGAATCGTCAGCGGCTGCTGTGCGTTGCCGCTCAGCGACAACCCCTGCGCGTCGAGCGACACGTTCGCGCTGATGTCTTGATCGGTATTGTTGTTGACGACCGCCTCGAGATGCGCCTGATCGCCGACGACGAAAAAGCGCGGCGTCACCGGTCGGACGAGCAAGTCTTTGGTGCTGACGATGTCTGCGCTCGCCATGCCGACCTGGGTCGCGACAGTCACACCCTTGGCTGTCAAGTTCCACGTCGTCAGATTGTCCGGCAGTGGAATGCTCACCTGCGCGCGCCCCGACGCATCGGTCACGACGTTCGCGTTCCAGAACGCCGTGTCGACAAAGTTGCGGCGCACCGGCTGCAAGTTCGGTCCCCCACCGCCGCCGCCCTTGACGCCCGGCGTGAGCGTCAGATTGACGCGCTCGACCGAACGCGCGAGCGATGCCGCCGTCGTTACGCCGATACCGCGCTGACCATAGAACGCGTCCAGCGGCGACTGCGACTGGTCGCTGACCAGCGACTGCACCGCCTTGTCTACGAGCGCGACCGAGAACTCGGCTTGCGCCGGCTTACCGAGATAATCGTTCGCTTGGATGCTGAACGTCGCCGTTTCGCCGGGTGCATAGTGCGTCCTCTTGTTTGGCGTCAGCGTGATCTGCAATTGCTTCTGCACGGTGGAAACCGACAAGTTGGTGTAGCCGAGTTTGAATTGCGGCAGCGGACTGTCGGCTCCGCGTCCCTTGACCAGCATTACCGAGACGAAAACGTTCGGCGCGTAATTCGGTCCGATCGGAATTTGGACGCGCGCGCTGTTGCCTTGCAGCGTCAGATGGCGCACCTCCATAATCGTCCCGCGCTCGATGGTCAAGAGCGCGTCGGCGTTCGCGAACGGCGCGGGAATCAGCACTGTCGCGGTATCGCCGGGCGCGTACTGTTTTTTATCGGCGACGAGTTCGATGCGGTCGTTGTTGTCGATCCGCCAGTTGACGAACTGCTGACTCGACACCCACAGGTACGTCGCGCTGTGAATCGCGTTGCCCGCCGCGTCCTTTCCATCGCCGACGATTTTATATTCACCGCCGATGGGAGGCGTAAAGCGCGCGACGGCGAAACCGTTCGCATCGGTCGTGACGTTGACCTGCGAGACCAGCGTATCGGTGTAGGCGCTCTGCCAGAGCAGACTGCCGTCGGACTGTTTCACCTGAACGTTGTACCACTTGTGCTCGTAGAACGACAGCGCAACCGTTTGATTCGTCACCGTGACGCCCTTCGTATCCACGGTGATCGCGTCGACCGCCGCCGGCTGCCCCACCGTGCCGATGTAGCGCTCCGGGCGCAAGCCGATGTAAAAGTTGCCTTTGTGTACCGGAACGACGACGCGGCTGGAAACCGCTTGATTGTTGATGTCGGTCACTTGCGCTTCGATGGTAAAGTTCTGGCTGAGCGGAAAATCTTTCAGGTCGGCAGGGACTTGGAAATGGAAATGCCCCGATGCGTCTAGCGTGCCCTTGCCTTCGCGGATCACGCCGCCCTGCTCGAGCCGCGACGCGATCAAGTCCGCGTCCGTGAAATCCCAATAACCCTGGAGCGTGCTCGGCTGAAAGTAATAGTCGTCGCTCAAGAGCCGCCAGGTCAGCGCCGCGTTGCCGACGCCGCCGCCAAAAAAGTACGTTGCGTTCACGTCGACGTTGATGGTATCGCCGTTGATGTATTCCGGCTTGTTGGTCTGTACCGTGACCTGGAACTGCGGCGTGACGTACTCCGCCACCTGGAAACCAACGCCGCTGTAGAATTGATTTGGCTCAGCCCCCAGTTGAATGCTCAAATTGTAATAGCCAATCGACGCGGCGTCGCTCAAGACCAGTTGACCGCTGAATGTGCCAAAGCGATCGAGCGGCAAGCTTTGCTTGTAAATCTGCTTGCCCTGGTCGTCCGTCACCGTGACCGGCACCGCCGTCACATCGGTCGGCAGACTGTACTGCCCGTCGTGGTCGATTCGCAGGATGCCTTTGAAGTCAACCGTCTGCCCTGGACGATACACCGAGCGGTCGGTGTAGACGTTCGCGTAATAGTGCTGCGCTTGCAATTGCGTCGGCAGATTGAAATCCCAGGTCGCGATGCCGGCGTTCCAATCGCTGCCGACCGCGGCGACGACCTGCCCGTTCGTCTCGCTCAGCGCGTAGACGGGATCGAACGCGTTGACCTGCGCGAACGTCGCGCGGAATACGCCGTCCGCGTCCGATTGTCCGGAAGCCAGCCGCGCGCCGGTCGGACCGTAGAGCGTGAGCGGCTGATTTGCCACGGGCTTGCCGGATTTCAAATCGGTGACCCAGACGAGCGCGTTGGTTTCGGTGCGTTTGAGCGCGAGGTTGAGACCGGAGACGACGAGGAGGTGCTTGGCGACATTCTTGACGCCGGGCGCAGTCGCTTGCAAAAAGTACACGCCGGACGGCAGTGGCGAGCCATCTGTTGTGAGCGTCGTCGAGACCAAACTCGTCGCGTTCAACGGCGCTTGCGGCGTGACTGCCCAGCCGCGCAGCAGGTTCGCGCTGGTGGGCGTATAGTTTTGCAGCGATTGAAAAAACTTGACGCCGATCAAGCCCAGCAAATCAGTACGACTGACCGCGTAGAGTTTGTAATCGATCTCCTTGACGTTCGTCTCCGTCGCGACGATTTGCTGCGATCCGTTGGCATCGTACATTCCGAGTTCACTCGGCACATTGAGGAAGAGCGACGGCGCGAGCGGCGCGGTCGTGAAATGCACGACGACATCCTTGCTCAGTTTCTCGCCGTAGCGCGTGACGGAGTCCGCGCCAATCGTCACGGCGTACGCCTGCGATGGTTTCCATCCGCCGGTGATGCGTGCTGTCGTATCGTTGCCCGTACCACCTTTCGTGCTTTCCCAAAACGTCGATTGATCGGTGATCGTTGGAACGATGGTCACCTTGAGACTGTCGTGATTCATCGGCGACGCGAACTGGATGAGAAAGCCATTGCCGACATCGCCGTTCTGCGAGCCGTCCGCCGGCGTCGTCGAAAGCACGCCCGGCGCAGGCGTCGTCTTGAACGTCCAAGTCGCGTCTTTTGTCGTCGCGGCGGCATGGTTGATGTCTTGCGCGCCAGCTTTGAGCGTTGCGACGTACGTCTGGTTGAACGCCAGTGGCGTCGCAGGCACAAAGCGCATGACCGTGCCTTGCCATTCGATGTTGCCGGCGGCAGCCGCGCCGGTATCTTGTCGCGTGACACTAAACCGTGATTCCGTCGAGGCGCGGTCCATCTCGGTGTTGAACGTCACCGTGATCGGCTGACTCACGCCGGCGTAAATCGTGTTGTCGGCAGGATCGGTCTTGACGATCGCCGGCGACGCGGTGGTGAACGACCAGGAATAACCAGCCAACGATTCGCCCAACAAATCTTTCAACGGCGCGACGGTGACAGTGTACTGCGTCGCGACGGTGAGGTCTTGGCTGGGAGTGTACGCGTAGGTCGAGGTGTTGATCCACTGCCCCGCGCCGGCGACCGTGGGCTGAATCGTCAACGGCTGTGTCAGCGATTGCTGCGCTTCGATGGCGGTCAGTGGCACGACCGGATGGTTGAACTGCGCGACGATGCGCGTCTGATCTTTGGCAACTGGCACATCGGCGGTGTTGCTGATCGGCTGCGTCGCGAGGACGGTCAGCGGTTCGTTTGTGATGCCGGTGGGAAACAAACTGCCGGGGACCGGCGTTGCGGTGGACGATGCCACAGGCGACGCTGGAGGCGGCGGTGTCGCCGTTGCCTGCGGCGCGGCTGCGCCTCCACCACTGCACGCGACGAGAAGAACGAGAATGAGGAGCGTCCACACAACAGCATAGCGAGATGTCGGCATTTTTCTTTTTCCTCTGTGAAAGTTACCAAAAATACGACGTTCGACACGTGGATTTTGTTCCGCCGTGATTGCGTCTTCGCTAGTCGCCTTTCTGCACCTGGAACTGCACCGGCGCGCTTGCAACGCGCGTGCCGCCGGCGTCTACGCCAACCGCCTGCGCGGTGTGATTGCCCGGCGTCAACTGCCACAGCGCGCGATACGGCAGACTCGTCAACGTCGCAATCGGCTGACCATCCACAAGCAACTGCACCTGGCTCAACAGATTCGCGCTCGTTGGCTGCGCCGAAATTTCGATGCGCTGCCCGTCGAGCGGAAGCTGCCCGCTGATCAAGAACGTCGAATTGGGCAGCGGGTTCGTCAGGACGAGCGGCGCGCTCGGCGTGGTCGTCGACGATGGCGCGTTGTTTACGTTGGCAACCTGCCCACGACAATCCAGCGTCGGCGGCTGCGCGATGCCCTGCTGGCGGCCCCAGTCCTGCGCGTCCGGCGGCAGGATGTGGTACACGCGCCCGATGCGCGGACCGCGGCATCCATCCGCCCACAACAGCCCCGTCGTTTCGTCGATCTCAACGGAACGATACGTATCGTCGTAGCGCGTTGGCTGCGTGCCATCGATAAAAATTTCGTCGCGGACGCGCGGGCAGTCCGGCGTTGGCAAGAGTCCCGACGAATCACACACTTGAACGTCGACCAAGCCGGGCGGTCGCTTGAAATCCTGAATCGGTTTACCCTTTTCCGCCGCTTGCATAAAATCGTGCCAGATTGGTCCCGCGCCGGTGATGCCGGTGATCTGGTACATCGGCGTATTGTCCGCGTTACCCACCCAGACGCCGGTCGCGAGATCTGGCGTGTAGCCGACCGTCCAGTTGTCGCGGAAATCGGTCGTCGTGCCGGTCTTGGCTGCCGCCGGTCGATCCAGGCGCAGCACGCTGTCCTCGCCAAACGCCGAAATGCGCGCCGAGTTATCGGAAAGAATATTCGTGACGAGGTAAGCAACCTGCGGACTGACCGCTTGCGTTGGCGCGTTGTCGGTCTGCCACGGCTTGCCGTTGACCGAAAGGATCGCGATGGGCGTGACGCGTTGTCCGTTGTTGGCAAAGCCGGCGTACGCCGCCGTCAGATCGAGCAGCTTGACCTCGCCGCCGCCCAGCGTCAGCGCAAGACCGAACCGGGTGGGGTCGTCAAACGTCGAAATGCCCAGCCGCCGCGCCGTATCGATCATCGCCGGGATGCCGACGTACTGGAGCACCTTGACCGCGACCATGTTCGACGAAGTGGCGAGCGCCTGCCGCAGCGAAATCGGTCCGTGCCAGGCGAGATCGTAATTGAGCGGCTGATACGGCTGGTTCTCCTTGGTCATAAACGTCGTCGGCACATCCGAGAAAACGCTGGCGGGCGTCAAGCCATCCGCGAACGCGGTTGCGTACGTGATCGGCTTGATCGACGAGCCGGGCTGGCGATCAGCGAGCGCGACGTTGACCGCGCCGTCGATGCTCTTATCGAAATAGTTCGCGCTGCCGACCATCGCGAGAATCTGCCCGTTCGCCGGGTCGATGGCGACCAGCGCGGCGTCGTGCACGTTGTAATCCGGCGCGCCCTGATCGCGCGTTTGCTGCTGCAGCGCGGCGAGTTGCTGCTGAATGATCGACTGCGCTTGATCTTGCAAATTCAAGTCGAGCGTCGTGACGACGTTCAAGCCGCCGTGATCGACCTGCTCCGTGCCGTACCGCGCTTCCAGCAGATCGCGGACATAGTTGACAAAGTGCGGCGCGCGCAGCGTATCGGCGACGGCGGGGCTGGCAAAATGCAGCGGCTCTTGCTCCGCCAACTGCGCCTGATGCTCGGTGATGTCGCCATCCTTGACCATCAATCCCAGGACGATGTGCTGGCGCGCCTGCGCGTCGTCGAGATTGACGAGCGGATCGTAGAGCGTCGGCGATTGAAGCATCCCGGCGAGCAACGCCGACTCGGCAAGGTCAAGATCGCGCGCCGGTTTGTCGAAGTACGTTTGGGCGGCGGCTTGCACTCCGTACGACAGATTGCCGAAATAGACGTTGTTGAGGTACAGATCGAGAATCTGGTCCTTGGTGAACGTCTGCGTCATTCGCAGCGCGAGGATCACCTCGCGAATCTTGCGCGTGAAGGTGCGCGACTCGCGCTCTTGCCGCGAGAGCAGCACATCGCGCGCGAGCTGCTGCGTGATCGTGCTGCCGCCGGCGACGATGCCGCCGGCGCGCAAGTCCTGCCACGCCGCGCGCGCGATGCCGATGGGATCGATGCCGGGATTCTCATAGAAGCTCGAATCCTCGACAGCAATCGTCGCTTGGCGCAGATAAAGCGGAATTTCGTTGAGCGGCACGCGCGTCCGCCGCCCGGCGCGCGGATCGACGATTTCGTACAGCAGGCGACCGTTGCGGTCGTAGATTTTCGTCGAATCGGGTGCGGTGCGCGTGAGCAGCGCGTCCGGCGAGGGCAAATCGCCTGCCAGACCGACGTAGCCCGCGCCGATCAGAATCAGCAGACCGACGCCAAGGAAAAGGGTGAGCAGGGCACGCTTGGAGTGCGCCGTTCGCGCGGCGAGCGTCGAAAGTGATTTAACCAGACTGGACATCCATCGTCGCATTGACCATCGAATCCGTTTCGCGGAGGAGAGACCGAGCAGAGGCAGATGCGTCATCAACCGATGCGCTCTCAGAATAGCACCAAAACGAAATACCGGCAAGTGCGCGCGTTAATGACGCGCCATCGGGATGCCTTGGCGCATCGCGTCCCCGCGAGCAGATGATGGAGTTCGCGGCAGCCAGCCCATTTCTCGCCCTTGCGGATCGGTTACGCGCGATTCAACACGCATTTGCGCTAGTTTTCTTGCATGTTGTCAAGATAAAAGCAAAAACCCGCCCCGGTACATTGACCAGAGCGGGCGACTGTGCTACACTCCTTTGGAACACATGATGCCGAGTCCTGCTGCGTTGACCGCGCCGCTCTAGCACGTCGATTGCAATGCGACCAAGGGGTCAAACGATGCAAACGAAAATCGTCCTCCTGATTCTAGTTTCTCTGGTGGTCGCGTGCTCGCCCCAAATTCCCGCTCCGTCCACGCCGACCATCCCCACGCCGGCACCCACACCCACGCGCGCGTCGGCGCGCACGGCAACGCCGCCGCCGGTGATCGCGCTCACCGCGCCGGCGGTCCAACAGCGCGTGCCGCTGAGCAATCTCCCCGGCGCGGGACGCGACCCGTACGCCATCGCGCAGCTCGGCGATAAGGTCTATACCGCGAACGCGACGACCGACAACGTCGCGGTGATTCAGAACGACCGCGTCGTCAAGTTCATCCCCGTCGGCAAAGACCCGGTGGCGCTGGCGACAGACCCGGCGCACAATCGCCTGTACGTGGCGAACGCCGACGACCAGACGATCAGTCTCATCGTGAACGACCAAGTCACGCTGACCACGCGCATCGGGGCGGACGCGCGCGCGCTGCTCTTTTTCGAAAACCGATTGTTCGTCGGGCTTGACAGCGCGGACGGAATCCTCCTCCTCGACCCCGCCACGCTGCAAACCCAAGCGCGCATCTCGATCCCGAATACTTTTACGATCATCAGTCTCGCCGGCGACGCGGCGCATCATCGCATCTACGCGAATCTGTACGACAAGACCGCCGTGATCGATTCAACCACGCTGCGCGTCACCGCGATCCTGCCGACCAAAGGCAGTTACGAAACGCTGCTCGCCGACCCGCAGAATGGCAACGTACTCATCGCCATTTACGATTCGCGGCAACAGTCGCAATCGCTCGTCGCGTTCGATCCGCTCTCCGGCAGCGTGCGCGGACGCGCGGCGCTCGGCGGCGATCCGCGCGGCGCGGCGATTCGCGCGGACGGCACGCGCGTTTACGTCGCCAATTCCTTCAGCCGGACCGTGACCGTCATCGACCCGCGAACGATGAGCGTTATCGCCACGATTCCAGTTGATCTCGATCCCTCCGCGCTCGCGCTCGACGAGAACGCACGCCGGCTCTATGTCGCCAATATGAGCAGCGACAATTTGAGCGTGATCGACACCGACGCCAATCAGGTCGTCGGCGTCATTCCGCTCGCGATGATTCCGACCGCGCTGCTGGCGAACGAAACCGCCGGACGCGTCTACGTCGCCAATGCCTCGACCGATTCGGTCTACGTGATCGAGGGCGCGCGCGTCGTCAAGGAAATTCCGGTGGGGCGTCACCCGATCGACCTCGCGCGCGACGCGGAGTCGAATCGCTTGTTCGTCGCGAACGAAGGCGACGGCACCCTCTCCGTCATCGACGAATCGAATTTCAGCGTGCGCGCAACCGCGCCGATCACGCGCGACCTCACCACCGTCGCCGTCGATGCGGCGCACGCGCGCCTCTTTGCCAACGGCGTCATCCTCGATCTCAAGTCCTTGTCGCCCATCGGCGCGCTGACGATGCGCGGCACGGCATTCGCGCCGGTCATTTCGCCCGATTTCATCCGCGTCAATCCAAACAACCATCGTATCTACGCCAATGGCGGCAACGGCGTTCCGGGATCGAACGGACGGCTCGTGACGTACAGCATCGACGGCGACACGCTTCAGCAGCGCGGAGTTTTAGATTACAACGGCGACACGCTCTTCTTTGCGATTGACCCGGCATCGAATCGCGTCTATCTGGCAGGCAGGCATCCGCTCGCGCTCACCAATACGCTGAGCGTGTTCGATGCGAACGACCAGCGCGTCCTGGCTCTACCGCTGCCGGCGCGTACGACCGGCATGGCGTACAATCCGCAGACGCATCACCTGTATCTGTCGCACGCGGAAAGCGACGTGACCAGCAACGGACCGTCTCCGGCGTCTGCTGACAACACGATCCAGATTCTCGACACTACGTCGTTCGGCGAGGTGGCGCGGCTCGCGATGGCCTCGCCGGGCGTGATGGCGCGGCTGGGCAACACCATCTACGTCGCCGATACTGCCGACGGTTCGATCACGCTGATTCAGGATGTCAGCGTTCCGCCGCCGCCGTCGCCCACGCCGACGATTACGCCATCGCCGTATCCTACACTGCCGCCGACGCGTCCAGTTGCGCGAAATTCTAGCCGCCGGGCGGCACGTGATTCGTGAACCGGCAAATCGAAAGGGCAAACTACGGTGGTTTGCCCTTTCGATTTTCAGTCGGCGGAGGCTGACTTCGTGCCTTTGTTGCTGCGACTTGAGTCGCCAGCCGGCTTTGCATGCGCCCTGGTGCAATCATGCAGGGGTCTTGTCAATGACGCACAAAGAGTGTATGATTCGTCTAGTCGCTCGCGTTTGCTAGAAAGAGATTCTGGATGTTCCGTCGCTCAACCGTCGCGATTGCGCTCACTGCCACAATGCTATTTGGGGCAACCGCGTGCCGCCCGGCGAACCTCGCATCGGGAAGCAAGCCCGCAGTCGTCATCGTCGCGCCGCCCAGCGGCAGTCAGTACGTCGAAGGCGACGACGTTGCGGTGCAATCGACCGCGACCGATGCAACCGGCGTCGTGCGCGTCGAATTGATCGTCGATAGCACGAACATCTCCAGCGATATGCCGCCCATCGCGCAAGGACAGCGGGCGTTCAGCGTCATTCAGCATTGGAGGGCGACACCAGGCAGCCACACGATCATCGTGCGCGCGTACAACACAGCGGGCGCGGCGAGTGATCCCGTTGGCATCACCGTTTCCGTCTCGCCGGTGAACACGCCAACCGCGTCGCCAGTTCAGACGCCCGTCGCGACCGCCACTGCCGCACCGACTGCCGCCGCGACATCCACCCTCGCGCTTGGCGCGATCAATGGTCAGGTGACCGTCCGGCTCAATGCCGACCCGGAAAAGCCGGCGGCAAACACGCAGGTCGAAATACTCGGCTCACCGTCGCTGGCAACGACTACGGATAACAATGGGAATTATCGTCTCGATCAGATTCCTCCTGGCTCGCAGTATGTTTTCGCCAAGAATCAGTTTGGCGAAAGCAACCCGGTCCAAGTCCTCGTCGCCGCCGGCGGGGTCAAGAACATCGACATTCAACTCTTGCAGGATGGCGGCGGCGGCGAGCAGCGCATTTACTCTGGCCGCGTGACGCGCAACGGGCAGCCGGTGCAAGGCGCGACTGTGTGGATCATGGGCGATGTGGGCGTCACACGGACGAATCACGACGGACGATATTGGCTTATTCATTGGGTGCGTCAGGAGATTCACGGCGTACGCTCGCGACGCGATCCATTCTTCATCATCGCGAGCGACGGCGCACATTGGAACGGCATCTACCGCGCGGAAGATCCGAGCAAGCCGACGCCTGATATTGACCTGACTCACGCGCCGCCCGCGCCGAATCCGCCCCAGGTGGTCTATGATTTGATCGCTGATGCCGACAAAGCCAAGTGGTCGAGTAACAACGGGAAGGTGTCGTGGAATGGCGACCCGAACGATAACAAAGGCGCGGCGCGTTACGTCAACAGCGCAACGCTGCAAGACAAAACCGCGCGCGACCGCGTCCTGCTCACCGCGCCGGCAAAATCGGCGAACGGCTATATCGTGGGACAATTCGCCAAGACGATCACCGGCAACTCGACCGATTTCCTCATCGGACAGGTTGGATTCCTCGATCCATCTCCGAACGCGGAGGCAGATTTCGTCGTCAAGTTCGCGCCGAGTGGGCAGTCCGCGCTCGAACTGGACCGACTCACCGTCAATTCCAGCGACGGCGTGCAGCCCATCGTCGTCCCGCTGGACCAAATCGCGAATCAGTCCGGTCAACTTATCTTGTCGGTCGAGAGCGCACCATCTGGCAGCGCGAGCCGCGCGGTTTGGTACGATGTCCAGATCGTGCGAGGTCAATGATTTGTCCGCATAGACCGTGAGCCGACTATGAAACGATCAATTCTCATCACGGCACTCGTTTTCATCGGCATGAATCTCATCGCGCCAAACGCCGCTGCGCAATCGCGTGGGCGCATCATCCAGCTCACCGCGCTGCTCGATTACGCGCGCGGCAGCGTAACCGTGGACGGGACGGTGACGACACCGGACGGTAGCCGTCCCGATCTCAGCGCGTGGGGATTCGCGGAGACGCTCACGGCGTGGCAAGATGCCAACCACGCTTGGAACGTGCACGGATCGCTCGGCAATGCCCAGATTGTCGCGGCAGACGCGCGCGGCGTTTATCATCTCCAGATCGATCCGCTCACGCTCGCGCCGGGCGATCAATTGACCTTGAAGATTCCGTTTGTGAATCTCGATTACGCGCGCATCGATCCGCCACCGGACAATTTGCAGGCGCTCACATCGTCCAATCTGTCGCCGGATTTGCCGCCGAGTCTGCTGGGATTGCAGTACGGCAGCGCCAGCGGACGCACGCTCGCGCTCGACATTCCCTTTACGTTGATCCACAAACAGATCACACTGCAAGCGACGCCGCTGATTGGCGAAATGCTGCTCAATCGCACGGACAGTTTCCGCATCTCCGGCCGCGTCGTTTTTGACGGGCTGACGGATTATGGCGAATTCAACCGGCACTGTGCGAACGATCCCGCATCGCGCGTGCAGTACCGCTACCGCGTCGCCGACCTCCTCTTCACGCTCGATGGCATGCCGATCTACAATTCGGGCTTGCTCAGCAATGCGTACCAGTTCAAGCCAAACTATCTGCTGACTTCGGTCGATCTGTCCACCTGCCAGTATGCCGCGCGGCGCGGACGCGTGGAAGCGACTTTCAACGGACGTGCGTTTGCGTCGACGATTACCGGGGCACCGCTGCCCGCGGATTGGACTCCCGATAAGATGGCTGATGCGAACGCGCACGCGGCTGGACAGGGCGACAATGCATACGTGATGCAGTTCGGCGATGTCGTGCTCGCGCCAGGTGATGTCCTCACCGTCACCGTGCCGGCGGCGGAGATTCACGACGTTCAGCCGCCGCCAACGCGCTATCTCTTTGCGCGTGATCGCGCCCCCGAATTCACGTACGACGGTCCAGCGCGGCTGACGCTGCGGATCACGTACGCACCGCAGGCGGAACTCGTCCTCCACCAAATTCCGGCGACCGCGCGCGCGTTGCTGCGCTCGGTTGAAACCGCGCTCCATCCCCTGCTCGATCCGCGCGGCGCGCCGCTGACTTGGGCGCTATTGATCGTGGGAGTGTTCTTGCTCGTCGCGCGCCGATTCACGACTGGGCGCGCGGCAACCCTCGCGATCGGACTAGGTTGGGCGCTGAGCGCGCTCGCGCTGTACTTTGGTTTGCGCGGCGCGTTTGGATTGCTCGTCCTTGGCGTCTTCGCCTACGTGGACGCGCTGGATGACCGCAAGCATTTCGCGGCGGGGCTGGCGCGCGCCGCCGTCGCGCTGGCGCTGATCTTCGCGGCGATGTATATCGACAATGAATCGGAAAACCTCTTCACGCTTCTCACTACGCTGCAGTTGGAGAGTACGCCGGTGACGCCGGTCATTTTCCTGTTCCTCGGCGTCGCGCTTGCAGTGGTGGCGTTGCCGCGCGCGCAAATTCGGTCGCTCTTTCCGCGCCTCAACACGGCGGTTGTGCTGGTAATGATCGCGTTCGCTTCGTTTGACGTGCTTCAAAAAAGCATTCTGGCGCTGGCGATCATTGGACTGGGGATGCTGTATCTCGCATACCGCACACCGCGGATCGGCGAGAAAATGCACGCGACCGAGATCATCGACCGCGTCAAGACGCTGCGGAAGAGCCGATTTGTGCCCATCGGGATCGTCGTGATGATTCTCTTTGCCGCGCAAAACGGACTGCAGAGCACGACGGCGGTTTTGGGCTCGAGTCTCGGTTTGCTCGGCACCGTGCTGATGCCGGTCCTGCTGCTCGTTTCGATTGTCCAGGGCTTTCTCGCCATCGGTGCGCTCTTCATCATGGTGTATCCGGTCTTGCCGTTCAAAGCCGGCTATCTGAAGGCGCTGACGCTCGCGCTGTTCCTGCTCGCGCTCTTCATCTTTGGCACGGGCGCAGATGATCGACTGGTGTCCACCTTCGAATCACTCATCGTCGGGCGGCTGGTGTACTATATCAGCGTGCCACTGCTGATCGGGCTGTACTTTGACATCGTCCAATTCATGCGTGTGGAACAAGCCAAACTAGACGCGGAGGGCAAGAGCGGCACGCCGCTGACCATCGAGCAAGCCGCGCCGATGTACTTCAAGCGCGTGCAGGGTTTGATTGGAACCATCGGCGCGCTGGCATCGCTCGTCGCGCCCGGCGCGTACGCCGTATTCGCGGGGACGCCGTTGGTCACAACATATTTTGACATCCTCGGAAAACTCGCAGCGGTGTCGCTGGGAGTATAGAAATTATTTCGCGGCTTTGTCAGCGGTTAGCGAGTATGTTATACTAATGTCATAAGTGAAATAGAAACGGCTCACGTTGGCTCAGGAGTGAAGTGGCTCATGCACGACGCATCACTTCGTCCCGATCCAGCGTGAGCCGTTGGGTTTTAATGGACTCGCGTGTGTCCGCGCGCGGCAGTTTCTGAATCGTGGAGGAACGAGATGCGACAACGAAAATTCTTCTCACTCCTCTGGGCATTCTTGGCTCTCGCCATCATCCTCGCCTGCAATGGAACGACGACTCCGATGAACACGCTGGTACCCACGCTGAAGCCGAATCCGCCGAGCGGGTCGATCAGCGGCCGCGTCGTCTCTTTCCTGGATATTTCAAATCCGGGCAAACCGATCTCAAACGCTCAAGTTCAAGTACTCGATCTCCCCGGTACCTCCGCCACAACCAACAGCAACGGCAGCTACGTTCTTCCAAATATTCCGAACGGCGAGCATTACCTTTACGCTTCCAGCGCGTACGGGACGAGCAATATATTGACTGCGGTGGTGAACGACAACGCGCAGACTCTGGACATCGGGTACTATCAGATAACGATCGGCGGAAATATCTACCTGGCGCCGAACGACGGGCGCGCGGTCGCTACCGATGGCAAACCCGTGAGCGGCGCGACGGTGTGGGTGCTGCGGTCTGCTCCATTCGCCATTTCAAATTCAGACGGCAGTTTCCAACTCTATTACCTCGATAAGGGCGACATCGTCGTGGCAGCCACCGCTAACCGCTGGGGTACGCTACGGTACGATCCCAAGACGCCGCTCACCATTACGCTGAATCGCCCGCCGCCGATGCCGGTACCGCCGCGCTTAATCTACGATTTTGTCGCTCATGCGGCAGACGCGCAGTGGCTCAACGGCAGCCATGCGCCGGTATGGAATTTGCCGGACAACGATCCGCGCGGATTTGCGCTCTGGCGCAAGAATTTCGAGTTGGAAGACGGGACGCGCCCCGCGCTCGCGCTGGAAACGCATCCGCAGTGGATCAAAGGCGGAACGATTAGTGGATCGTACCCCCAGGTTTTTACGCCGCAGGCGAGCGATACCTGGGTGATCCGTTATGGATTTCTGAAGGGCGCGCTGGCTGGCAGAGTCAAGTTTACTGCCTCGTTCGTGCGCGAAGCGGATAACACCGTCGTGACGATCTTCAATACGGACACACTATACCGCGAAGGATTTCTCGTTCCCGGCGCGTCTGTGCCGTTCCCGGCTGAGACGCTCGGCAAGCGCGGCGCCATCCAGCTGCGCGTGGACGCCGGCGATAGCGCGGCGCAGGATTGGGCGGTATGGGTTGAGGCGAAAATCATCAGGACGCGATAGGCATCAGACGCTTCTTGGAATGAACGACAGCGCGGCAAGCCACCACCTTCGTTATTGCGGCTTTGACTGCCGATAGCTTCTCTTATTCGCATTCTCCCACCGGCGCATCCACCTGCGGAAAGTACGTGCGCGCGTCCACGCCGTGTGCCCACACATTCGAGTTTGTTTGTGCGCCGTCAACCGTTAATCGGAGGAAATACTTGCTGGCAGGATCGCGCGCAGCGGAAACGTCCACGTCGTTCCAATCCCAGACCGGATACGTCAAGGCGGCTGAAGACACGAGCCGCATCTGCCCTACGCCAACATCTTCGCCCACGCCTTGATTGAGCGCGCGCCAGAGGTGCACCACAAATCGAGAATCGGGTGGAACAGATAGCAGCGTTCCCGGCTTGAAGAGCATCGCGGACACGTTGACCCGCGTGGCTTGCACCACGGGTGCGTTGCCTTGCGGAAAAACGATTTCGATCTTGGCATCCACCGCGTCGCTCACCGACGCAATGCCGCTGGGCGTATCCTGGCTCGGAAAGTAGGTGCGCGCGTCTGCCGCATGCGCCCAGACGTTCGTGCGCGAGGGCACATCGTCGAGCGTGACGAAAAAGTAGGCCCGATTCTGTGGATCGCGCGTGGTCGTGACGTTGATATTGTCCAAGTTCCAGGTGGGAATCGTACGATTGTCTGCCAGATAACGTAGCGACCTCCATCCGGTCGCGATACGCCTCGCCGGATCGTTATTCATCGCTTGCCAAAGTTGAATGTGAGACCACCACTGGCAAGACACTGATTTGAGGGCGCCACGGTGAAAGAGCCAGGTGGAAATGTTGACTTGTTCAGCCTGTGTACCTGGAACGCCATTTTGGGGCCAGACAATCTCGATTTTTGCGTCTACAGCATCTGGCACGCCGATAGCTGGCGGTGGCGGGGCGGGACTGGGATCGAGTCGAGCGCCATAGATTTCGTTGTTGTAAACATATCGACGCGCACCCGTATGGCGCCAGTCTTGCCAGACGACGACGTTTCCAGAAATACGCGGCGCCACTTGATCGCCAACCGCGCGGCTGATGACGAATTGGCGATGCTGCTTCAGATCGTAGCCGAAAATATCCAAGCCCCCTGTTCCGATGGCACTCCACCATCAAGTCACCGCCGATATCCACCCCTTGGACAGTGTTGTCGCGACCGAGGTCGGTGATGATACGTTCTTGTCTTGTGACGAGGTCGTAGCCCATGATGCGTACTATTCCGTTGCTACTCGTCCACCAGATGACGGTATTGCCAGAGATCGCCGGGCGGTGAGGAGTCATGATGGGGGAGGAAGCGATGTTAAACTCGCGGGCGGTGGACAGATCGTAGCCGTAGAGATTCCACGCCGCAGTGTCCCGCTGATCGAGCCAAACGACCCAGTTGCCGGAGACGACAAGGTGGCTCGGATAGGCATTCGACAGCACAGCAATGGGAAATGTTTTGTTGGAAACCAGGTTGTGTACGTAAATGTTCCACGTCGTGGGACTTGATTTGGATGATCCATGTCGCACCGCGATCCACGCGACGAAATTTCCGGAGATAGCCGGACTCGTCAGCGCAAGAGTTCGATCCCCCTCAAGCGGCACAATCGTGAAGCGCGATAAATCCGGTAAGCGATAACCGAAGATTCCCATTTGCCCTTCCCGCGCTACCTCGACCGTCACGATCATGTTGTCGCCAAGAGACCATTGGTCAATGAAATTCTCGGTCATCAGCATGGCATCTTTGCCGGTGGTAAGGTCATGAATAAAGACCGGCTTGGCGCTGTTTTGAATTCGCCAAACGACCCAAGAGCCATTCGCGGCTGGAGGCTCAAGGGTGTTGGAACTATTCGCAATCAGGAACTCAGTTGCCTTGTACGGTTGTACGCTAACAACTTGGGAGGACGGTGTCACATTAGGCAAAGCAGCCGCCAGCGTGGTATGCACGTTCGTCGGTGTCACGGTACCGGCAGGCGATAGTGTGGTGCTTGATTCAATTGAAGGAGGTGGCTCGGCACAAGCGATCAGCATTGCCGTGGCGATGAGTACGCTTCCAACCACGCAGACCTTCAGATGGCTTTGGCACATTGGGGCACCTCCAAGTTAAAAAGATAGACGTGCCTCAAGTTATGCCGCTTGTATATTGGATTCATATCTCTTCTTTCTGTTTTTTGACTTGACCCGGTTCAACCGCATTGCCGCTCTTGGCATGGTGCGTTTCTGCCAGCGGCGTGCCCAATTGCTGTAACAAATCCAACAGCTCGCGAGCGCTGGCAAACGAATACTCTGCCTCATTTGAAATGGGGCTCAGCGAGCCGCGTAGAGTGTTCGGTTCTTCCGTGTCCACCAAGAGCCGAAGGACAAGAGTTTGAATCGTACGCACCGGGTCTCCAAAGTCAAATCCTACTGACTGGCTTTGACCTCGATCTGATTGGATTTGACTAACTGCCCATCCAAATAAATGTCCACACGATACACGTCTTCTGCCAGAGAATGTGTGCCAGCGATCAGAAATGGATACCAGCGATTGCCGGCGGTCGTCGTCTGTGGCGCGAGCGCGCGCAAAAAGGCATTGCCGCGATACAGCTTGACTTCCAGAGTCGAGCCGGCTTGTAGCGCGATGCCCGCAACAGAAACATAGACCGGCTGGCTCGGCTCAAACCGGCGCACGTTCGCGCTGGTCTTGCCGGGCGAACCATCTGCTTCGACGCGCCAGGTCATCGTCGCGGCAAGGACGAGCGGCGCGCTGGCAGCGCCGCCATTCAACGCGAACTTGCCCAGCAGATATTCATAGATGCGTTGGTCCACCCAATAATTGTCTTGAGAAGACGCCGCGCTCATAAACGTGCACAGTCGTTTCGTGGAGGTGTCGATCAATTCCAGTTCGTGCTCCGCCCAATAACTGGGCAGGAAGATCGCAACACAGGGACGACTCGGCTTGATCGCGAAATCATAGTCTTCGTCCAATGAATACAAATGCCCAATCTCGTGTGCGGCGATAATGGGCGGGAGATTGGCGCCGTACTGTCCCGTGACGATGCCTTTTACATCGCTCAACGTGAAACCCAAGGTGCCCGGCTGACCGTGCGCGCGAAACCAGCCCGGCGGCAACACACCGACGACCATCGTAGCATCCGGACGGTAACGCCGCCCCGCGAACGAGAGATTGGCGTACAGCGCCAAGGCGTTCCGCATGTTGAATTTGCCCTGGCTGTCGGCAAGTGTCTGTTCGAATGAACTGAGCATGTGCGGCGTCATCGTATAATCCACAATCACCCGATCAGCCGGCAAGGGGTACGTGGACATCAAGAAATCACCTGCCTCCTGCACATGCTGTTTGAAAGCGTTGTTGTAGTCGTATTTGCTCCGTTCTTCCGGCGTCCAATCGACTGGCAGAAAGAAAACGACGACCCTTTCTGTTGTCCGCACTGTTTGATAGGTGACCGTTTTCGAGTTGTCGGATAGATTTGGATCGGTTGCCTGTCCCGTTGGGGTTACAGAGACCGTCGCCGTGATCGGCTTGATCTCGCGCAGCGCGTCGATCTTGAGCGTGACCGTGACGGTTGGTCCCACAAGGTTCGCCGCGCGTTCGTAGGTTTTTCCATCCACTTCGAGTCGAATCTGCGCGTCGAGATTCGTGGCAGGCGGCAAATCGATTTGCACACGCGCGACGGTCAACTTGCCGAGGATGAGTGGTTCGCCCGGTACGCCCTGGGTCAACTCCAAGTTGCGTACCGCGAGATCGACCGCGCCCTCCGCGGTTGCCCTTCGCGCTGAGGCGACCGGCGCGTCGGGATTCCAAGTGAATGCCAGCATGAGGAACACAATCGGCGCTATATTCTTGAGCATATGAGTGATCCTAGTTGTCTGGCTCTAATCCCGACCGGCTTCCCAAGAACCCCTGGGGTCTGCGATAGACGGCTGGCTATTGCGGCAGATGTTCGACGTATGTTGCGCGTGAGGATGCTGGCGCGGAGGAGGCGACGACAGCGAACAGATACTGCCCTTGCCCCAATTGGACTCGCAGCTTCTCCGGGCTGTCGCCGCGTGTGTACGTCACGAGCGGGTTGACGAAATCTGGCGACTGAAATATTTGCACCGCCGTGGCGTTCCCGGTCAACTCTTCAACGTTGAAGGTGTCGGCATAACTGCCCGGCAGCACCACAAACTCTTGTCCGTGCCATTGATCCCCCCACGCCTCTGTGGTGACTGTGGATTCGAGCGTGCGCGTGACGCTCGCTCGTTTCCCAGTGCTGCCCGCGCCAAAATTCTTGTCCAGAAAATCCTTATCGTCTACGCGGTTGCCGTTTTCATCGTACGCGCCGATGTAGAGCAGATTGCGCCAGAAATCATTCTCGCTGATTTGACCCGCCACGAGTTGATCCCAGTACGCGACCTGGATGCCCCACATGAGCTGCCAGTCCTGCCCATCCTTGTGATAGATCAGCGTAACGTACAACTGATTCACTTTCGGAAACAAGGTACGCAGCGTGCCAAAGGCGCGGCTCATCTGCGAAAAGACAGAGCGGTCGAACGTCTGGCTCGTGATGCGCATCCCGACATACCCAACGTTAGTCGTCTCGCCTGTCGCGCGGGTCTGCGTTGAATACTCTACGTTGACACCGGCGTAACCTTGCTTCGTCAGTCCTCTCACGACGGCGTTGATCTGATCGGCTTTGCGCGACGGGACCGCCCCCACAACAATCGAGACCTGGCTATTCTGTGCCTCTGTCGCCGCGCGCAGCAGGAGATTGTTGAAATTGTGTGAGCCAGCCACTGAAGCGCGCGCCGCGCCATTCGCATCGGTGTTCTGGGTGCCGATCGTCACTGCATTGTCGCCCGGCGCTTGATACGAAAAGGTAAGACCGCTATTCACCATCGGCGCGAAATTGCTGTCGAGTAGTGTCGCCATCAACACCGCGCGGCTCGTGCTATCGTTAGGCAGATATGTTGTGGAAGGTTCGAGCCACAAGGTCCCGCCTCGGGTGCTCCCCGGCACCGGCGTCGGCACAGGATTCTTCGGGTCCGAACCGAAATTTTTTCCAGCCTGATCTTTGCCGGCTTGGTTGTTCGTCGTAAAACTCTTTTCGTCTGTAAACGATCCCGTCAAGCGGTCATAAATCCTCACTTGACCACGCACACGAGTCCAGTACGTTGTCCCGTCGAGTGTGCAGTTCATGAACTGATCCAAATCCGCAGCGCTGGACCAGAAGAAAATCCAGAATTGCCGGTATGCCAGGGTGGTGTGCAATGTCTCCGCGCGTGGATAGTACTGGCGCAGCGCAGAGAATCCCCACACGACCTGAGTTTGCAAGTCAGGATGATCGAGATCGCCGTTGACCGCGTCCATCAAGACATAGACCGCGTCAAGACGCGGCTGACCCTGCTCGTCTGCGATATAGTCCACATCGTCGACGGTGTAACCCTTGGCGGTCAAGAATGCTTTCACTTCATCCGCCGGATTCCGTTCCTGCGCGTGGACGGTGACTAACGTAGCGAGCGCGAGAATAACGCCAACAGCGAGCGCGGCAATGAGACGTCTCGCCATAGACTCTCCCCGTAAAAATGTGACGGGTGACAGGTGACAAGAGCCGAGGGGAGAATTCCTCTTCCTCGTCACCCGTCACTTGACAGTCATCGAGGTCATTTGATCAGGACGCCGACCACGACGACGGAGACGGCAAGGACGAACGCCGCCCACAGAATCGAGACCGACGAGTTGCCTTTTTTCAATTCTTCCCACTCGTTAAAGCCGGGCGTCAGCGCCGAGAAGACTTTCAGTCCGATTGCAATCGATCCGGCGAAACCGACCGAGGCGACCAGTGCCCAGACGATAGCGAGCACCATGTTCAGCGCAGTGCGTCCGACGTCGAAACCCGAAGTGACTGGTAGGGGTGGCATGATTATTCTCCTTCAAAAATGTGGGACATGTTTTTTGGAAATTTGTCCTACGCTGGTTTACTCCGAACCGAAATTCTTGTTCATAAAGTCTTGGGGCGAGACCTCCCTTCCTGTTTTCAGGTCAAAGACCTTGATCGAGCCGAATACAGCAGACCAGAAATCATCCGCACTCGTCTTCTTTGCGGTGTAGTCGGAAAAATCTGCTGATGCGACGAGCCAGTGAATCGCGTAATTGCCTTCATAGCGGGTGATCACGTTCAGCGATTTGGCTTTAGGGTAAGCGCCGGAGACGGCACTCCAGCCGTCGACGATCTGGGCTAGTGAGACCGGATCATAGTTGCCGCTTTTATCAGCCAGGTAGCCTACCAAGTCCATATCCACATAGGCTGTGTCTGGGTTATCCTTGTCGATGCCGGCACCATAGGTCTTGTAGCCCTTGCCTGCCAATTCAGCCACTACGATACTGACGGCTGGGTCCTTATCGCCTTTGCCTACGGTGATCGTCGCCACACCGCGTGTGCCTCTGGATTTAGCGACGATGATCGCCACACCGTCTGTACTGCCTGCGCTGAAAGTGATCTGGGCGTTTCCCTTTTCATTGGTGGACGTTGCTTTCGGCAGCACGCGGCTACCGGTAGCTGAGCCCATGACCGTGATCTCGACATCGGAGCTTGCCACGGGTTGTTTTTGTTTGTCCAAGACGGTGATCGTCAGATTTAGTTGACCCTTCAGCTTGACTTGACCTTCAGTGGGATTGAGTGCCACCGCTCCATAGCCACCGCCGGTGATCGGTCCGGGAAACTTGGGCTCCGCGAATGCACCCGCGCCGAAATTCTTGCTTACGAACTTTTGCAGCCCGCTGCCCGCCAAATACGCCTGTTCGTCGTTGTCCCAGATGCCGACCCACCACGACTCGGTCTGTTTCAGCGCTTCCCAGTCCTTGTCCTTGGTGTACTTGTCCCAATCATCGGAGCTGACCCTCCAAACAACCTCGTACTGTTGGCTGTAAATTAGGTCAATCAGGAGAATCCGAGCCGCAGGATAACCATTGCGCAGAGCATAGAAACCGCTGACGATCTGGGTCGCTGTCTCCTCGCTCCAGAGATCCTTGGACTCCCATTCCATCGTTGTCATGGCATAGGGAGTTCCCTGTTTGTTTACCCCATCGCCAATGTTGACGATGGTATAGCCCAGTTCTTCGAGATAGCCGGATGGGTCACTCGCCGCGTCGGCTGCTAGCGCCGCGTGAGGTGGCGCAGCCGCAACAAAAAGGCACAACGTGCACATGATGAGTATCAGCACTTTCCTCATGCGAGTCCTCCTCTCATCAACCTTCAACTGCATAGCCGCGAAAGCCCGGTTTTATTAGTCGTTCCACCTCCTTCCATCGAACAGCGAGCGGTGTGAGCGCACCAGCAATCTGCAATCACTTGACCTTCCAGGCACGAACTTGGGAAAAGCTAACTTCGAGTTCGGAGGTTTCAACGGTCAAGCCAATGTATCCTTTCGCCAGAGACGTATCAATCAGGCGCGCAGCGGACTGCCCGTTGACGAAAAATTCAAACGAACTACCACGCGCCAAAACGCCGAGGCGATTGGAGTCGCCTGGATGAATGAACGCACTCTGCGTCCAGTCAGTGAGACTAAGATATGTCCCGTCCACGACCTTGGCGATTTTGTAGTTCCCCTTTTCGTCGATCAGGAAGAGATACCTCTGATCCATCCCGCGATCGCCGCGCAATACAAGTCCATATCCATAGTCTTTTGGTCCACCAACGTAGCGCGCGGTCGCCTCGTAATACAGATCATCGAATTGACCGCAATCTTCACAGGTGACACTCCAACCATAGCCTTGTTTGTGACTGACGATGCGATACTCACCGTTTTCAATCCGGCTATCTTTCGCGGTGCCTTTCACGCTTGACCCAGAGCTCGACCACCAGCCGTGATTGTTATTGGCGAAATCGTCGTAAAAGATCAGAGCACCGGCATTTACTTGCGCTGTGGGCAAGACGTTGCCGGGCAACTGAACGGGCAGCGCCTCATTCTCGTCAATCGTGAATGTTCCACTCGACAATAACTCGCCGTCGCCATACACCTCCACGTCGTAACGCCCGGGCGTCATCACGAACCAGGAGTCAATTTTCTTGACGGCACTCCCAGCCACAGCCAAGCCCCAATTCCCGACGTAGCGTAGTTCCGGTTTTTCAGTTCCGTTGACATACACCTTCCACACGGTCTCCATATCCGGCTTGACGTCCGCATAATCCCACATGGCGTAGATCGACGTGTCATTGTTAGGGAAGCGGTCGCGGATGACGTAGGCTTGAAAATCACCAACGTCAGTGTAGGACTCGTTGCTAAAAACCAAGGGCTCGAATCTCGCCCCACTCGGCTTGACGGTCGCCGTATGCATATACTCGAGCGCGGTCAGCGTTTCCTTAATCCGCTTGAGATATTTTTCGCCAGTCGCGAGCACTGCATCTCGGTTCACGATATTCTTCACGTCAACCTGCTCGCGGCCCGGGTAGCAATACCGCTGATGGGTCTGACACAGCAGGTTTTCGATATCCTCGGCAGATGCTTCGATCTCGTCCCAGAGTGTGAAGGGCGGAGCCAACCCAGCGGCGAGCGAATCCTGTACGATCTTCTCGCAGCGGCTGATCGCTGCCTCATAATCTAGTTCGGCTTGCTCCGGCTTACCCAGCGTTAGCCGCGCGATCGCAACGTTGAAGGCGGGACCACAGACTTGAGAATTTAATCCGAGCGCCGTTTGGCTGGCTTGGATCGATTTGGAATACTCCCCGACGAGATAGTACGCCCATCCGAGATTCCAGAAGACGCTATACTTGTCAGTGATGCGCTGACTCGCAGCTTCCAGGTCCTGGACTGCATATCGGATCTCCGGCGGTTGGGTGTGAAACCATGCCTGCCCGCGCCGTGCCATCGCGTTGGCGTAATCTGGGTAGATCGCCAGAGCGCGATCGTACGCCTGAATCGCGGCATCGTATTTGCCTTGCCAAGCATAGCCGTAGCCCTGGGCGAATTGCTGGATCGCCGCATCCGGAATTTGTGCCACAGGCACCAGCGCTGTGAACAGCACTTCCAAACAAGTTATCGCGGCAAGACCCATTCCCACCAACACAAAGAACCAGCGGACAAATCCATTGACGATAGTCGCCAAGGCAAGGAGAAAGAGGACGACTGCAAATACCACGATCGACGCCTTGTAGGTATTGCCCTTGCTACCCCAGGCGTTCCCGGCTTTTGATGCCGCTTCGCTTCTTTCGCTGTACAGAGTCGCCGTAACGACCCAGGTGTCCGCTTCATACTGCCCATAACTCGTCCACTGGCGCCGGGCGTCGCTATCAAATGTGGCATAGGGCGGTTCGAGCAGGGTAGTTTGCTGGGCGATCGCTTTTGCTGCTGTGATGAATGCGCTTGCCTCTAAGGCGCGGTCGTGCCGCTGGAGACTCACCGCTTGCTCTTGCCGTTCGTCGTACGCGCGGACCATGGAGTTGGCAAAACTGACGATCAATTGCCCGCGTGTACTCTCGCCGGTCGATTCGGTAGCGTTTTCCTGCTGGATGTGTGACCACTCTGCCGCTTGGTTCGAGGCATCGGTCTGCAGCCAGCTCGTGATGCTGACCAAGAGCGCTATGCACGCGATCAGGACTGCCAGCCACTTTCTGCCCCGGTCTTCGTGGGATTCTTTATTTTCGTCGCGGGAGGCGTTAGTTGTGGTGTCTACCGAATTAACCATCTGGATTGCCCTATTTGATGACAAGCGCGCTCAACAACTCGATGAGCAATCCAGCCATGACTGCAATGGCGAAAAGCACCATTCCACCGGCTAGGAAGAAATAGCGCAGCCAATTCCCGATTGCGTCGGCAGTGGTTAACAGGATCAAGACCATGCCATCTAGAATGAACGTCATAAACAGCCACATGGCGCTTGTGCGACTCGCATCGGCGCGGTCGAAATGGGATTGTGGATCAATGTCCTTGTTCCGCGCGTATTCCGCAATATGCTCTCCAATGTCCCGATTGCGGTCAAGTTTTCCGTCTCGGTCGATATAGGCTTCAGGGATGGCATCCCAGGCTTGGTTGGCGGCGTAGCGGAACATGCTGGCATAGTCGGCGAGATTGGCTGACTCGCTGTTCGAACGTGCAAAGGCATCGTACGCATCGGCAAGCGATTTGTTTTCTTCGTACGCGGCAAAAGCGCTGAGGTGTTCGTCGAGGATAATGGTCGCCTGCGTGGTTATATCTTCTTTGTTAGTTGTCGCGCGAATGCCGGCGGAATCCGCGCCGCCGGCTTCGTCTAAGCGTGTCGCGACGCGCCACGCCGTGATCGCGCCAACGACAGAGACCAGGGCAATCAAGATGGCGACAACTGTACCAAAGAGGTCGGATTTGGTCTCGGATTTGCTCATAGAAGACCTCTTCAGGCGCATGGGGACCGGGCTCCAATGAAGCCCGCTCCATACTAACACAGAGGACTGACAAAGGACTGACACGCGAAGAAGGTGGAGCCAAAAAAAACAAGACGGAAGGACAAAGTACGACGACTTTATCCTTCCGTCCCCTCTGACTTGCTTTTGGTGCTAGAGAACTGACCGGAAGAGTTCGTGCAATGTGGCTTGCGGCTCTGTTCCTAATTCGTCTCGGAGCGTGCGCTCTAGTTCGCGATAGAGCCGTACTGCTCCCACGCGGTCTCTGAACGCGAGGCACGCTTTCATGCCGATCAGGACGGCATCTTCCTGCCACGGATCGATCTCAAGAATGCGGTAGCAAAGATCGAGCGCTTCGCGATGCCTACCGGCTTGATCGTATCTGTGCGCGACAATGAGGAGCGCGCGCAGGTATTGGCGCCGCAACCGCTCACGTGGTGCGACCGTCCAATCGGCATACTGATCGTTGGGAAACAAATCGCCTCGGTAAACCTCTAGCGCGGCTTCCCATTCTTCCCTTTGAATGTACTGCTCGAACGTCTGGACATCTACCTTCGAGCCGGGCGGCAGGTGCAATGTTACCTGACCTACTTCGATTTGCAGGTAACGCGACGGGAACTTGTCAGGCAACTCGGGCTCCAGCGCGCGTCGCAGTGCTGAGGTCGCCTGATGAAACAGAGCTTGAGTTGAGTCAATGGACTTGTCGCGCCAGAGCGCTTCGATGATGGCATCGCGCGAGCGTGTATGGTCTCGGCTGATCACCAAGAAACGGAACAGCTCTCCCGCGCGCCGCTGCCGCCACGCGATGTCAAGAATGAGACGATTCAATTGCCGCACTTCAAAGTGCCCTAAGGTAGCGATGTGCAGTGGCGGGGGCAGAACGCCGTTGAGGCGCGTCACAAGAACGCTGGAGAGCGCCGCGATGCTGCCATCAGGATGATTTAAGTACGAGGCGACGAGCGGGAAAGCGATCGCGCGTTCTTGTTCCACGAGGAACGTATAGTCGCCGTCGAGGATTGCTTGGGCAGCATCGCGCCACGTCGCATCTGCTTGATCACTTCCTTGCTCGTGCAGCAGTGCAGCAAGAAAGAACCGCGCACGCGCCAGATCGAAGTTCGCTTGGAGTGTGGAGAGGATTTGGATGGCGGCGTGCAGGTCGTCCTCCGCGGCACGCCGGTCACCGGTCAGCCAGGTCGAGCGCGCGCGCTCGATGAGCGCCATGCCCTGAAGATGGCAATACTCGACGCGCGTAGCAAGCGTCAGGGCATCGTCTGCCCAGGCGCGAGCAGCGCAAGCATCACCCACCGCGCGATGATAGCGGCTCAATCCAAAGCGCGCCAAGACGTTCACGCTGGGTTCACCCGTTGTCTCTGCGATCGAGCGGGCGCGGGCGAAGAGCGAGGAAACGCGGTCCAGGTCTCCATTATCGAGAGCAAGATTGCCGAGAGCAAGATAGTAGTAACCCTCGGCGGCTGATCCCGGCAAAACGACGTCATGGACATCGTTCAGCGTGTCAGCGGCTTGTTCGCGCTGTCCGGTCAACCAATAGACCCAAGCCATGGTGAATATTGGCGCCCAAATGAGCTCGCGCAACTCGTGCTCTTTGGCTAAGCGGAGCGCTTCGGCGTCGGCAGCAAGGGAGAGTTCGAATTGGCCGCGCGGCATGTAGACGCCAGCCGAGAGGTTGTGGAGACCGCGCACCAACGCGCGGTGATAACCCAGTTGCCGGCTCAGGTCGATCGCGCGAAGATAATAGTCTTCACCTGCACTCAGATCGGATGTCTCAGTCACGCACATCCCGAGCATTAACAGTGCGTCGATCCGACCAGGGGAATCGGCAGACGTGCATGTCAGCGCTTCCTCTGCAATCGCGCGTGCCCGTTGATAATGTCCCATTCGGAAGTGATGGAACGCCAGACAATTCAGGGCGGTGGCGGTATCGGTTGGTGATCTCGCGGCGCGCGCTTGCTCTACAGCCAACTCTGCGCGACGCAGGGCTGCTGCAATATCGCCTGCGCGCTCAAGAGATTGACTCTCGTGGGTGAGTTCTGCGACAGTCAATGGTGAGTTCATCGCAAAAATCAAAGCCCCCTGCGCGAATCGCGCAGCGGGCACTCGTTGCCTGTGATGCTACGGTCAATCCTCAGCTATCACACAAAAAGTGTAGCACAAACGGAGAGGCGTGTCAATACTTCGCGCGGAATGTCCAGGAAGGTAAATCGAGTACGCTATGTCATTTCTCGCTCCGCTCGAAATCTCTGGCTACGAAAACGAGACTTATCCGTGCACACCAGACCTAACGGTAACGCGCGCTTGGGAGAACGACTCGTTGAAACGCCCAGACACGATTTTGACGGGACCCTGCCGCCAGAACCAATCCTCTTGACACGACCCCGTGGCTATGGTAATATCCGCGCCAAATTCCTTCCGGAGGAGGCGTCAAGTGGAGAGCCACACCAGTCACGGCATGGAAGCGCGCGCGGCGCATTATCTCAAGTCGGTTGAGAGCGTCGTTCTGGTTCTGATAGCGGTTGTGTTGGCAGTGCTCGCGATCCTACTGCTCGGCTCGAGCGTGATGGCGTTGATCAACGCCGTGATGACCGGTCAGATCCGCGAACTGGCAATCGAAATTCTCGACAGCATTCTGCTGGTGATGATGACGATGGAGATCGTCTACACGGTCACGCTCTCGCTGGAATCGCACACCTTGGCGGCTGAACCCTTCCTGATCATCGGCGCGATCGCGGCGATCCGGCGAATGCTCGTCATTACGGCGGAAAGCACCAACCTTGAAGTCGCCAACCCCGACGCGTTCCGCTCGACTTTGATCGAACTGGGTTTGCTGGCGGTAATTATCATCGCTATGGCGGCGTCGATCTACGTTTTGCGGCGCAGTCAGCGGTACTTGCCAGCCACACATGAGACCGAAACGAAATGATCCGATGAAGCAGAATGAGGGGCGATGGGCGCATCGCCTCTCATTCTTTTTGACGTGCGCGCATTTCCATAGTAAAATAATTTCAAATGAACTGCCCCCGTAGCTCAATAGGACAGAGCACCTGCCTTCTAAGCAGTCGGTTGCGAGTTCGAGTCTCGCCGGGGGCGCTTTCTGACGATGTAAGGAGAATCGTATGAAGTACCGCGTGGATGTTATTATCGAGAAAGACGACAATGGCTATTACGCCTATTGTCCTGCGCTGGAAGGATGCCAGTCGCAGGGAGAAACTTTCGAAGAAGCCCTCGCGAACATTCAAGAAGCCGCCGAACTCTATTGGGAAACATTGAGCCCGGCGGAAATCGAATCGCTAACAAAGACAAGAGTATTCACCACTGCCCTTGAGGTGGCAGTTGCCTAAAACCCCGCGCCTGACTGCGCTTGAAGCAGAACACCTGTTGCTGCAAAACGGATTTGTCTTTGTGCGTTCCAAAGGTAGCCATCGCATTTACCAGAGAAACCAGACGCGAGTCGTCGTGCCATTTCACACCGGGCTAGTGCTGCATCCCAAAGTTGTACGTCAAATCGAAAAAGCGATTCAAGAGACCTAATAGACCTTCCAGTTCTCCAGGACTTGGAAGGTCTTGTGATTCACAATGAGTACAATCTCAATTCTCCTCGACGGCGAACACCTCACGCTTGACGATGTCGTCGCGATCGCGCGCCGCGCCGCGCCGGTCGCGCTGGCTGCTGCGGCGCGCCCGCGCATCGACGCCAGCCGCGCCTGGGTCGATCAACTCCTCGCACGCGGCGCGCCCACCGTGTACGGCATCAACACCGGCTTTGGTGTCTTTGCCAACGTGCCCATCCGCGCCGATCAATCCGCGCGCTTGATGCGAAACCTGATTCTGAGCCATAGCGCCGCCGTCGGCGAGCCGTTGCCGGAGGACGTAGCGCGTGCGACGATGGCGATCCGCGCGAACACGCTCGCCAAGGGATTCTCCGGCGTGCGCGCCGTTGTCATCGAAACGTTGATCGAAATGTTGAATCGCGGCGTGCATCCGATCATCCCGGCGAAAGGTTCAGTGGGCGCGAGCGGCGACCTCGCGCCGCTGTCGCACCTCGCGCTCGTGATGTCGCGCGACGCGGCAGACCGCGACGACGAAAGCGGCGCGGCGATTTTTCACGGCGAGCGTCTGACCGGCAAGCGCGCAATGGAACTTGCCGGCATTCCGCGCGTGGAATTGCAGGCGAAGGAAGGACTCGCGCTGAACAACGGCGCAACGGTCTCCGCCGCCATTGCCGCGCTGGCGATTACGGACGCGGAGAACCTCGCGCGCCACGCCGACATCGCCGCCGCGCTCAGTCTCGAAGCCATCGTCGGACGGTCATCGCCGTTCGACGAGCGGATTCACCTCGCGGCGGGACACGCCGGGCAAATCGAAACCGCGCGGCACATCCGGACGCTGACGGACAGCAGTCAACTGATCGACTCGACGACCAAAGTGCAGGACGCGTACTCGTTCCGCTGCGTCCCGCAGGTGATCGGCGCAGCGCGCGACGCGATCGCGTACGCGCGCAAGATCGTCACCGAAGAGGTCAACGCGGCGACGGATAACCCGCTCATCTTTCTCGACATCGAAGCGGAAAACAAATCGCGGTCGGGCGGCAACTTTCACGGCGAGTCCGTCGCGTTTGCCATGAATTTGCTGTCGATGGCAGTCGCGGAAATCGGCAGCATTTCGGAACGTCGCACGTTTCGTCTGACCAGCGCGCACCTCTCGGACGGCTTGCCGATGATGCTCGTCGAGGGCGGCGGCGCGAACAGCGGTCTGATGATGGCGCAGGTCGCCGCCGCCGCGCTCGTCTCGGACAACAAAACGCTCGCGCACCCGGATAGCGTGGATTCGATTCCGACGAGCGCAGATCAGGAAGACCACGTGTCGATGTCGGCGAACGCGGCGCGGCACGCACGCGAAATCGTTTGGAACACGACGCGCATCTTGGCGATTGAACTCATCGCCGCCGCGCAGGGAATCGATTTGCGCTTGAAAAATCTGGGACGCGGCGTTGAGATGCTGGGACGCGGCACGCGCGCGGCGCACGCGCAGATTCGCCGCGCCATTCCCTTCCTGGATCGCGACCGAGTCCTGGCAAGCGACATTGAACGTGCAGTAGAATTGATTCGCGACGGGCTGGAGGTTGGAAACTAGAATCGGGGGGATTCGATGATTCTGTGGGACCTTTTCGTGCTGTTCACGCGTGTGGCAATTTTCTCGTGGGGCGGCGGACCGGCATCGCTCGCGCTGATGCAGCGCGAATGCACGTCCGCCCGGTGGACGCCGCCGGGTCAAACCGATTCTGTGCCGTGGACAACACCCGCCGAATTTGCCGATGCGGTCGCGCTGGGCAACGCGCTGCCCGGTCCCATCGCGCCGCAGGTCTCGGCGTACGTTGGTTACAAACTCGCCGGCATTCCCGGCGCGATCGCGGCGGCAAGCGGCACGGTTCTGCCGACGACAGTTCTGATGCTGGCGATGGTGGCGCTGTTCTTCAGCGTGAAAGACGCGCCAACCATCAAATCGATGCTGACGGCGGTACGTCCGGTCGTTATTGGCTTGTTGGTCTGGACGGCGTACGATATGGCGAACTCGGTTCTCGGCGCGAAGAAAATCGGCTGGGGCGACGCGCTGTTTCAGGGCTGGGACAAACTCGTCATCGCCGCTGTTTCGTTCGGCTTGCTCACCTTCACCGAAATCAATCCGGTGTTCGTCATTCTCGGCGCGGCAGTCCTCGGACTCGTCGTCTATCGTTAGCTCAACAACATAGTAGTTCGGTTGTTTGGTTGTTGGGTTGTTAGGCAGTGACAAGCACGGCAACTCGATTATTTGAAACCACCCAACTACAGCCCCCGTTCCAAATCCGCGATAATATCTTCCGCGTCTTCGAGTCCTACCGACAACCGCACCAGTCCGTCCGTTACGCCTTGCGACAAACGCTGCTCGCGCGAGACGACGCTGTGCGTCGTCGACGCCGGATGCGTGATGAGCGAGCGCGCATCACCCAAACTGACTGCGAGCGCGCATAGTTTCACTGAGTTCATCAGACGCGCGCCGGCTTGCACGCCGCCCTTGAGATCGAAGCAGACCATGCCGCCGAAACCGCGCATCTGTTTCTGCGCGAGCGCGTGCTGTGGATGCGATTCCAGCCCGGGATACGATACCCAGCTGACCTGCGGATGCTGCTCCAAAAACCGCGCCACCGCGAGCGCGTTCGCGTTGTGCCGCTCGACGCGGAGTGGCAGCGTCTGCGTGCCGCGCAAAATCAGGTACGCGTTGAACGGGCTGAGGATGCCGCCGAAATAGCGCAACGGTTCGTCGGCGCAGCGCTTGACGAAATCCGCGCTCCCGGCGATCACGCCGCCGACCGCGTCGCCATGTCCGCAGAAATATTTCGTCATACTGTGAATCACCACATCGATTCCAAAATCGAGCGGGCGCTGGTTGATCGGCGTCGCAAACGTGCTGTCACAGATCGTCGTCGCGTCTGCGTCGCGCGCGATCGCCGCAATCGCTTCGAAGTCGCACAGCGCGAGGATCGGATTGCCGGGCGATTCGAGGTAAATCAATTTCGTGTTCGGGCGCAGCGCGGCGGCGACGTTTCGCGCGTCGGTCGCATCGACAAACGTCGTATCAATGCCGAGCGCGCGCAGTTCGACATCGAACAGGTGGTACGCGCTGGGATAGATCGTCGTCGCGCTAATCATGTGGTCGCCGGCGCGGACGACGTTGAGCACCGCCGTCATGATCGCCGCCATCCCACTGCCGGTGCACAGTGCGGCTTGCGCGTTCTCCAGCGCGGCGACGCGTTCTTGCAGGATCGCGACGGTCGGGTTGCCCCAGCGCGAATAGACAAACCCTTCCTTTTCGCCGGCAAAAATCGCCGCGCCGTTTTCCGCGGTGCCCAAATGGTACGTCGATGCCAAATGCACCGGCGGGACGAGCGCGCCGGTTTGCGGATCGGGCGCTTCGCCGGCGTGGATGGCGAGAGTGTGGATTCCCGGTTTCTTGTCGGACATTGTTTTCCTCCAGAAAAGACGAAGGACGAAAGACGGATGACCGAGGCATCATCTTTCGTCCTTCGTCTTCCATCCTCCGTCATGTTCTTCCGCGCATCGCCACTGCATCGTCCAGCAGACTCAGCACCTGCGGCATATCGAGCGGCTTGGTCACGACGCGGTCCACCCCCGTCTCTTTTGATTTCTGCGCGCTGAGATCTATGGGCCAACCGGTGACGAGCACCACGTGCGCCGCGGGACTGATTTTCTTTATGGCGCGCGCAACTTCCCAACCAGACATACCCGGCATTCCCAGGTCGGTAAACACCACATCGAACTTGCCGGCTTGGAACGCGGCAACGCCTTTCTCGCCGCTCTCCGCGGTCGTGACGCGATGACCGTACAGCGCCAAAAGACGCGTAAACGCGTCGCGCACCGCCGGCTCGTTGTCGATGAACAAAACGTCCGCTGGTTGAGTAGTCATCGTTGGCTTCTCCTTCATTCCACCGTGAGCAAGCGGCAGAGATAGCGTGAGCAAGGTTCCGCGTTCCGGTGTGGATTCGCTGGTCAGCGCGCCGCCGAATTCCGCGGCGATCTTTGCCGCCGCGCTGAGCGCAAGACGGTTGGACGCGAATGACGGCGTCGTCGTGGTCGCGCGGGGCGGTTCCAACGCGAGGTCGCGGTGAATGACCGACGCGAACACCCGGTCATCTTGTCGTTCGGTCCGCAGCGTGATCAGCCCGCCCTGCGGCAGCGCCTTGATCGCGTTCGCGATCATGATGACGAAGATTTCGCGCAGCGCGGCGGGACGCGCCAGCACCGGCGGCACATCGGCAAAATCCTTGACCACGTCGATCACCACGCCGGCGGTCTCCGCCTGATCGCGCCAGATGAACCGCGTGATTTCCGCTGCGTCGCGCAGGAGCAGGTTGGCATCGACGGCGACCGGCTGGATGACGCGATCATTCCGCGTGAACTCTTGGAGGCGGCGCACCATCTGCGCGCCTTCCGCCACGGCTTCCTGGATGTCGAGCAGTTCGGCGCGCTCTTCCGCAATGCGCGTCCGCTCGATCAGCACCGTCATTCGCCCCAGCACCACTGCGAGCAAATTGTTGAGGGCGTGCGTCGCGCCACCAAAAACCTGTCCGAGCACCTGCGCCCGCGCGTCGACGAGGATGTTCTCCTGGAACGATTCGACGTACACCGCGCCGATGAGCGCGACCGTCGCTTCGAACAAATCGTCGAACGCATTCAGCGCGGTTTCCAATTCCGGTCCCGCCGGATAAACGCGCATCAGGAACGGAATGGCGCGGCGTTGATATTCCCGGAGCAAACTCACCGCGCGATCATAGGGCAGCGCCAACACGATCAGATCGCGCGTCCATTCTACCGCGAGCGAAAAATACTGGGATAGATTCCGCTGCCGCAGCGAGACAACCCAGTCGCGCAGACGGTCGGGCGCAAGAACGCCTTCTATCGCCTGCCCTTCCGCTGCGTCGCGATTCGCGCTTGCCCACGCGTCGATCAATTCGCCGGCGGTTGGCTCGATCCGCGCCGCTAAATCGGCAAGCGTCGGCGCATCATCGCGAGTCTGTTCGACCAGCGTCTCAAGGATCTGCTCGGTGAGTCCGCGTATTTCGCTCACTTGAACCTCCGACCTCGTCTAGTCCGAGAAAACCTGGGTCGCGACGATGCGGCGTCCGTCTCGCGTGACAGCTAATCCAACTCCGGTACGGCGATAGTGCGAACTGAAAATGTTCGCGCGATGCTCCGGACTGTTCAACCAATCCGTGACGAATTCATTTGCCAGATCGACTGCACTGTAGCGCGCGGCAACCGTGAGCCACGGCAGCACAAAGCCCGAACCGTTCTTGATCTCGGCGATATTCTCGCCGGCGTAGAGATAGCCGTAGCCATACGCTTGGAGGTACCGCAGCAGCGGCTCCTGACCAGTCTGCGGATCGTAATGGCTGAAATAATCCCGCGCGATCATATCCGCGCTGCGGTCGCTGGCAATGTTCGTCAAGACCGCATCGGTCCGCAGCAGCGTCAAGCCGCGCTGTGCGCGCGCCGCGTTCACCGCATCGATGGTCGCTTTCACCGCCGGGCTGAGGTCGATGGGCGGCTGCGACGCTTGAGCCGTCTCGCGCGCGGTCGCGCTCGCGTTCTGCGCGGGCACGCGCAACTGCCATCCCGGTTGCAGCAAAGACGGATCGCGCGCGAGCGCAGGGTACCGCGTGCTATTCAGTCCAATCAACTGCTCGATCGTCATGTGAAACTTGGCGGCAATCTGCGCCAACGTCTCGCCGGCTTGAACGGTGTAGGTGATATACTCGGTCGCCGCCGGGGTTGGCGTAGGCGCGAGCGGAACACCGTCCAGCACACCGCATCCGATGAGCAAGACCGGCAGCACAATTGAGAAAAAGATAATTCTAGGCGGCAAACTCAAGTTGGATGCCTCGATTGAATCAACTACGTCGCGCCAAATAACGCACTATCGCCAAAACGCCCAGCATCACAGAAATTCCAAACGCGCCCAGCGCGACCGAATTCATCGACTGCGCGACCGGACTATCCGCTGCCGCCGGCGTCGGTGACGCGAGCGGCGTGGGCGTATCGGGTACGCTGGTCGGAGCGAGCGTTTCGGTCGGCGTCCATTCCGGCGTCGCGGTCTCGGTTGGCGTAACCGTTGGCGTGCCCGTCACCATCACAGTGGCGGTTGGACGCGGCGTGCGCGTCCGGTTCGCCGTTGGTCGCGGCGTCGCGGTTGCCGGCGCAACAAAGACAATCGAATCGTTCGCGGTTGCGGTGCGTCCTTGCGCGTCGCGATATTTCACGTACACCGTTTTCGCGCCGCTGCCGGGCGACAACGTCCACACGATGTTCTGCGCGAACGGCTGCCACCGCGCGCTCGCGAAATTCGGCGCGTTCGAGATTTCCACCTGCGTCGCTTGACCGATCGTCTTCGCGCCGTCGCCGTTCGGCGCGATCGCTTCGTTGGTCAGCGTGAGCGTCACCGAGAGCGTACGCGTCGCGCTTGCGCCGTCGTCGATGAAAACCGGCAAGACATTCGGCTGCGCGCCGAAATCGGTAATATAAACGAATCCGCCCGACGGCGCTGGCGCAACGCCGATTCCGATCTCGCGGTAGAATGGATTCAGGATATTGTCGCGATGCGGCGCGTCGCCCATCCACAGCGCCATCGCCGACGCGACGTCGTGGTACCACGCCCAATTCTCGCCGAGCCGCCTGCCCCAGCTGTACGCGCCATAGCCCACGCGCGCCACGCGATCAAACACGGTCGAGCCATCCGAGCCAATGTGCCCCGCCATGCCATTTTGATCGTATCGCCCGGTGTGGGCGACATCTTCGGCGTGCGCCTGCGCGGCGGTGGTCAGTAGCGCGTTCAGGGCATAGGGCGCTAGCCCACGCGTCACGCGCTCGTGGTTGATGCGCGCCAGGAGATCTGCTGCCACGTCCGGCGATTGTGCGTGCGCGGCGTTCGCGATGCTCGCCACGAACAACGCGAATAACAGCGCGCCAATGTTTCTACGCAACCCAACCTCCCGCAGATTGTCCACAAGCATCGCTGTCGCACCGATCGATCGAACAAGCTACCATAGCGTTCACAAACTGGTTCAACCTGCGGGAGGCTGATAAGCGCAAGTCACTGTAACGCTTGCTCGTAAATGAACATTCCGCCTTGGCGGCGGTAGCCCGCGCGCTCGAGCGCGGCGTTCAGCGGCGCGTGATCGATGACGAGCGCTTCGACGTGCGCGTAACCGCGATACCGGGCTTCGGCGCGCGCGGCAAGCGCGAGCGCGTGCGCCGTTTCTTCGTCGCCGACGAGCGCGTGGAGACTCAAACCGCTCCAATCTTTTTCATCGAACGCGGGCAAGCACGCAAAACCGCCGTCCGCCACCCGGACTTCGCCCGCGTCGATCTGATCGAGCAAGCGCGCGGTCGTCAGCTCATGCCAACGCCAGCGTCGATCCGGCAGCAACGCGCGGCTCGTTTCGGTCGCCGCCGATGCGCGCCACAGCGCAAGGATTCGTTCGGCGTCTCGGCGCGTAGCCACGCGCGCCGCGGCTTTTCTGCGCGTTGGGTCGGCTTCCCACTCGTTGAACCGGGCGACGCAAGAGTACCTTTCGGTCGCCAACGTTTTCTGCGCGGGGATGTTCTTGATGCTTGTCGCCAGTCGCGCGACCCGGCACTCGCGTTCGCGCGCCAGCGCGCGCGCCGCGCCGTCCAGCGCGCTGCCGACTCCCCGCCGCCGAAAATCGGGATGAACGCGCATTCCTTCCATCCACGCGGTATCTGCGCCGAGAAACGCGACGTGAACCAGCCCGACCGGCTGTTGATCGATTACGCCGACGAGCATCCGCCCGTTCGTGTTGGCAAGCCAATCGTCCCAAACGTCGGGGATGTAATCGCCCCAGGAAAAGGTATTCTGACAAAAAGCGATGATCGCGCGCCGGTCGTCTGCGTGCGCGTGGCGCACTTTGATTTCTTTGAACACGGGCGCATCTTACCACAACCGTCCACGAGCGTCAAAACGAAATGCCAAACAAAAAAGCCGCTCTCGATTTGAGAGCGGCGTGTGTTTCATCCATGCCGACTAGGCGGCGGCTTGGCGCTGGCGACCGAACAGGCGATTGAAGAATTTGCCAACCTCGTTGTTCTCCCACACGACCAGGATCGGCGAGGCATTGAAGATCGATGAGTACGAGCCGCTGAGAATGCCGATGAACAATGTGATGACAAACGTCTGAATCGTCACGCCGCCAAAGAGAATGAGCGCGGAGAGCGTGAAGAGGACCGTGAGCTGCGTATTGATCGAGCGATCCAGCGTCTGCAAGATGCTGTGATTGACCACATCCTCAAACGGCGTGCCGCGCATGCGCGCCATGTTCTCGCGGATTCGGTCGAATACCACGATGGTATCGTGGACTGAAAAACCGATGACGGTCAGCAGCGCGGTGAGGAAGAGCGAGTCCACTTCCCATCCGAACAGCAGTCCAAAGATCGACGCGGTACCCAGAACGACGAGCACATCGTGGATCATGGCGATAATGGCGGCAACGCCGTAGCGGAACGGCTGCGGCACGCGCCGGAACGCCCAGGTGATGTAGAGCAGGATGCCGATCGCGGCGAGCGCGACGGCAACTCCCGCGCGCTGCGTGACTTCAGCGCCAATCGCGGGACCAACCGAGTCCGCACGCTGTTCTACGAAATCGCCAAATTTCTGGCGCAGCGCATTTTCGACTTTCACCTTCGCCGCGTTATCGATTTGCTTCGTGCGGATAATCAGCGTATCGGTGCCGGAGGGCTGCACATTCACATCGCTCGGACTCAAGCCAATCTGTCCAAAGGCAGCGACGACCTGATCGGTCGGAAAGATTTGCGGCTTGGTGAACTGGAGTTCGATCAATGTACCGCCGGTAAAATCGATGGCGAGCCGGAATGGTTCACCGGTTTGCGACCAATGCACGCCCATAGCGATCAGACCAGGCACAATGACCAGTAGCGAAAATGCAAAGTACCAATAACGCTTTCCTACAATGTTGAGCACGCGTCCTCCGGGAATCAGAAGATGGAAATTGGAAGTTGGAGATTAGAGATTGGAGCATCTTTTTCCATTCTCTAATTTCCAAATTTCAGCATCCAAACCAACGGTCGCCATTCTAACACAACTCCAACAAAATGGCAAAAGAATCTTCTTGTGAAAATTTCCACTGACCTTTGACCCTGCTTTGACCAGTCTTGGACTTGTGGTTGCTATATTGTTCTAGGAGTCAAATGGGCGGTGCGGCCCAAGTTGTGCTCCTCCCTCCTTCCTTAAACGTCCTCGTTGTGGCAGTCGTAACCCGGCTGGAAGCAACGAGGACGTTTTTTATACGCGGATTTCTCCGCAAACAAAAAAGCCGAAGAGCGCCTAGCCCTTCGGCTTTTTTCATTTCAAGATTGCTTGGGCGCTACTCCAAACCACCAGAGGTTCTCGGTCACGCTCATGTCCATCGTCAGACGCAGGAAGGTACGCGTGACGGTGACCGCAGTGAAAAGACTGACGAGCACGCCAATCGCCAGCGTCAGCGCAAAGCCGGCAACGATGCTCGCGCCAAAACTTGCGCCGAACCACAGCAGAATTCCGCAGGTGATGAGCGTCGAGATATTCGAGTCGCGGATCGAGGGCCACGCGCGTTGAAAGCCCGCTTCGATCGCCAACGCGAGCGTCCGCCCGGCGCGCAGCTCTTCTTTCATCCGCTCAAAGATCAGAATGTTCGCATCGACCGCCATACCGACAGACAGAATGAACCCGGCGATGCCTGGCAGCGTCAGCGTGACGTATGGGAAAATTCCCGGCACGCCGGCTTTGTAAATCGCAAAAACGATCAGCGCGTAGACGGTCAGCGCAAGGTCTGCCAGTAAACCCGGCAGGCGGTAGTACAGCAGCATAAAGAGGACGACGATGATCAAACCAATCGCGCCGGCGACCAGACTGCGATCGACGGACTCGCGTCCCAGCGTCGGTCCGATCGCGCTCGATTGCACCACTTTGAGCGGCACCGGCAGCGCGCCGTATTTCAACTGAAGAACGAGACTATTGGCTTGATCGAGCGTGAACTGCCCTTCGATGATGCCGCTGCCGCCTGTGATCGCGCTCTTGATGACGGGCGAAGAAATCACGGTCTTGTCCATCGTGATCGCCAGGTACTTGCCGACGTTCTTGCTGGTGTAATCGGAAAAGATCTTGGCGCCATCCGGCGTCAGCGTGAATTGAATGTACGGCTGGTTTGTCGTTTGTTGGAACGCCACACTGGCAGAAGACAAATACTTGCCGGTCATCACGGTGCGATAGAGCGGCGGCGTCACCGGCGTCGTCGCCGGCAATGGAGCGGTCGACGTTACGCCGCCGGTGGACGTGATGCTGGCAGTCGGTGTGATGACCGCGGTAGGAGCAGCCGTTGGGACGGCGGTGGGAACGACCGTGGCGGTTGCACCGCCGGGCGTAGGCGTCGGCTGACCCGGCACAACCACGGTGGACGGACCAGTGGTCTGCACCGTCTGACCTTCGGTCAGCGGCGTGTCGCCCGCGTCGATAAACTCTAGCAGCCCGGTGCCGCCAAACGTTTTGATCGCCTCATCCGGATTGCTGATCCCCGGCAATTGAACGACGATGCGGCACTGCCCCGATCGCTGAATCAACGGCTCGGTCACGCCCAGTCCGTTGATGCGGTTCTCGACGATGGCTTTCGCCGCGTCCATCGCATCGTTGGAGACGGTCGCGCAGTCGGGCGTATCCGCTTGCAACAAGACCTGCAAGCCGCCCTGCAAATCCAATCCTTCGTGCACTTTGATGTCTTTGGAAATGGGACCGACGTGCAGGCCGGGATTACCCGGCAGGTCGATCCATCCCGCAATCAGCGCAATGAAAATAATCCCGACGAGAAACATGTAGTTGCGTTCGCGCATCGATGCCTTTCCGAGACGAGAGGATATCTACAAAACCTGTGCGATTATAAACGAATTAAGCGAAAGAGGCAAATTGAACGGGGCATTGTGGAGGGTGGTCGATGACTCAGGACTTGCTGTCGGCAGGAGAGGGAAATACGCGAATCGATTCCAAAAACGCGACGACGCGCGCCGCAACCTCTGCGCCCGAAAGGTCGTCCGTCGCAAGCGTGAAATCCGCGTGAGCGCGCGCGTCGGTCAGCCGCCGCGCCTGCTCGTCGATGTAATTCTGCTCCCAGTTCACGTTCAACCGCGCGCAGACCGTGGGCAGCGCCGCGTCGAGGTAGATCAGAATATCCGGATCGGTCAGCTGCCGCCACATCATCTGCGCCTGAGAATGTTCTTGCCCGATCGCGTGCGCGTCGTAACCGAGCCGCCGCAGGTTTCCCTCTAACGTCGTCTTGCCTGCCGCGCACGGACCGACGATGCCGATTTTCATTTCGCCCTATGACGAACGAACGCAGCTCGCCGCGCGACCGCGTTCGCTTCACTCAATCGGAAAACGCACCGCCAACCGCCGCGCGTCGTCCGCGCTCGCGCGGGGCACCACCCGCACGACGAGCACGCTCGTATCGTCGCCCGGCCTGCCGCGATCCAATTCCACCGCACGCGCCAGGATCGCATCAGCCAGCGCTTGCGCGCCGAGACTTGAATCGCCCAGCTGTGCTCGAACGAACGCGACGACGTCGAAAGATTGCCCGTACCGTACGCCGGCGTCCAGTACGCCATCGGTAAAGACGATGACCGTCGTGCGCGGTTCCAGCGGCAGTTCCGCGATGATCGGCTTCATTCGGCGATGCACGCCAATCGCCTCCGAGGGCTGGTCGAGCAGATGAACACCGCGCGCGTCTCCGACGATTGCCGGGCAATGGCTGTTGCGCGAAATCACAATCGACTTGCTGACGAGATCAATAGAAACGATGTGTACTTCCGCCGAGACCTTGCCATCGTGCTGCGTGTACAAATAATCGTGCGCCGCGCGCGCTGCCGCGCCGTCGCGCACACCCTCCGCCAGGAGCGAGACCGCTTTGCGCGCTACCAGATTCGATACCTGTTTCGCGCCATGCCCGGTGTGCTGCCCATCGACCAGCACAAACGACAAACCGCCGTGCGGTCGTTCGATCATCTCGAGCGTATCGCCCGATTCCCGCACGGCGTACTTGGAGACTTTGGCAGCGGCAACTTGGAGTTCCATGGTTCGACCGATGACGGAGGACGGATGACGGACGTTTCCGTCTACCGTCCTCGCTCTTCCGTCCGGGTTTTTCGCGCAAACGCGAGCGCATCTTCGCGCGTCTTGATTTCGCCTTCCACTTGCGCCTCGCGGATCGCCTCCAGCAATTCGCCGACGCGCGGTCCAGCATCCATTTTCAATTCGCTCATCAGCGTGCGACCGTCGATCAACGCCGGCGGTGCGATCACAGTCTCCGGCGCGTGGAAATAGCGGTCGAGCAGTGCGGCATTCGTCGCGCGCTGCGCCGCGTCTGACGGCGCGTCAACTGACGATGCCTTACCGCGTCCATCTGACAGCGCCAGCACGCACGTATCGATGCCGGCATCGCCGGCGTCGCGGAAGAAACGGTACGCCGCGCGATTCGACACGCGTGATTCGCGCGCCAACTGCGCTGGGCGCAAATGCTCGCGTACCGCGCGCGTCACGATTTCGATTTCGTCGTTGCTAAAGCGCATCCGCCGCATGATCGCGTTGCTCATCTCTACGCCGCGCCGCTCGTGCTCGTAGAAATGGATGTTGCCTTCCGCGTCCACCGACCGCGTTGCTGGCTTTGCCACATCGTGCAAGAGCGCGGCAAGGCGCAGCAACATGCCGCGCGTGTGGTCCGCCGAAACGGGTTTGGCAAAATGCGATTGCAGTTCCGCCGCAAACTCGCCGTTGGCGGCGTCGGAATAATCGCGCGTTTGAATCTTGACCAACTCGTCGACAACGCGCAGCGTGTGCTCAAAAACATCGTAGACGTGCGGCGGCGACTGCGTGACACTCTTGAGCGCGTCGATTTCGGGCAGCAATGCGGCGAGCAACCCCAAATCGTCCATCTGCCGCAGCGACGCGACGGAATTTTCCTGCGCGAGAATCTTGCAGAACTCGTCGCGCGCGCGCTCCATCGACGCGTACGCCATCAGCGGCGCGTCGCCGCGCATCCAGTCTTCGGTGCGCGGTTCGAGCGCGAAACCCAGTTCGCCGATCAACCGCAGCGCGCGCAGCAGCCGCACCGGATCGTCGCGAAAGACCGTGGGCGAGACGGCGCGGATTTGTTTCTCGCGCAGATCGCGCTGCCCGTGAAAGGGATCGATCAACTCGTCGCTGCCGATCAGCCGCGCCATGGCGTTGATCGTGAAATCGCGCGTCGTCAGATCGCTCCGCACGTCGCCGCGCAGCGCGGCAAAATCGATGTACGTACCGCCGAGGATGACCCGCGCGACGTTGTGCTCGGCGTCCATCAGGTAGTACGCGCCGCAGTACTTGTCGGCAAACTCACGCGCGATCGCACTCGCGTCGCCGTCAATCGCCAGATCGATGTCGCGTTTGACGGCGCGCCCCAGCAACTCGTCGCGCACCAACCCACCGACGAGATAGGCGTCCGCGTCTTGATCGCCGAGAAATGCAATGACCTGATCCAAGACATTCATGGTTTTGCCTCCGCCGGTTCCGAAACGAAAACGACTTGCGGCTCTTCCTTTGGTCGCTGATGCTTCGACGCCAGCCGCGCCTCACGCGCGCTCAATCCGACGCCGGTGACTTGGCCGCGCACGATCGCGATCCAGCGGCCGGCGTAGGGACGGAGGTCGAGATTCTTTGGCGCATCGTTTTGGGCGACCGAGTTTGCCATAGGTGGAAATCTTATGGACGTGATTTCTTTTTCTTCGGCGCGAGTTTCGCTTTCTTCGCAGTCAGTTTCCCCTCGATGAGTTCGGCAACCTCGCCGGGGAATCGCGCGACCGGCACGCCCACTTGCTTGAACGCGGCAATCTTGTCCGCCGCCGTGCCGGTGCCGCCTTCGATGATCGCGCCGGCGTGCCCCATCCGTTTGCCGGGCGGCGCGGTCTGCCCTGCGACGAACGCAACCACCGGCTTGGTCATTTTCTTCTTGATGTACTCTGCGGCTTTCTCTTCATCCGTTCCGCCGATCTCGCCGATGAGCGCGACGATCTTAGTCTGCGGGTCGGCTTCAAACATTTCCAGCGTATCGATAAAACCCAGCCCGTGCACCGGGTCGCCGCCGATACCCACGCAGGTCGATTGTCCGATCTTGCGCTGCGTCAGCGCGTGAATCACCTCGTACGTCAGCGTGCCGCTGCGCGAGACCAAGCCGACCGGACCCACCATACAAATATTGCCGGGAATAATTCCAACTTTGGATTTGCCGGGCGAGATCAAGCCCGGACAGTTCGGTCCGATCAAGTTCGTCCCGGTCTCGGCGAGCCGCCGCGCGACGCGCATCATGTCGACGACCGGCACGCCTTCGGTGATGCAGACGACCAGATCGATGCCCGCGTCCGCGGCTTCCAAGATTGCGTCAGCGCTGCCGCGCGCCGGCACGTAAATAATCGACGCGTTCGCGCCGGTCTCTTTCACCGCCTGCGCGACCGTATCGAACACCGGCACGCCGAGCACCGTTTCGCCGCCGCGCCCAGGTGTCACGCCGCCCACAACTTGTGTGCCGTACTCGATCATCTGCTTGGCGTGGAACTCGCCCTCGCGGCCCGTAATGCCTTGCACGATCAGTTTTGTCTTTTTGTCGATGAGGATGCTCACGTTTTCACTCCCTGGTATAGTTTGACCCGCCCAACTCGCGTACGACGCTTCGAATCTTTTCGAGGCAACCCGCGCGGCGCGCGTCCAGGTCCATTTCCGAGAATCGCAGCGCGCGCCATTTCTTTCCCTTAGGTAACCGACGCGGCGCGTTCGAGATCACCAGCGCAAGGTCGCCGCGCGCGCACGGGATCCAGTAATCGACACGGTAGCGCGAACGCGCGTCGCGCACCATCGCCTGCCGCTCCGCGCCAATCTTCGACGCTTTCAGCGCGTCCCACAGCGCGTCGTCAGCTTCGTTCTTGCCCAGCAGATCGTTAAGCTCGACCGCGCGCAAGAATTTGTCGCCGGTGGTCCAGATGAACAGAATACGCCGACCGGCGCGGCTCACAATGGGACGCGGCAGCGCGATCAGTTGTCCCAATTGCAGCTTGTAGTACGCGTCGTCCGCGCGCGGGTGATCACTTTCATTCGGAAAGAGGTCACGGCGGCGCACCAGCTCGTGCCCGCGGATCGGCGCGTACTCGGCAATCGACCACCTGCAATCGCCGAACGCTTTCGTCAGATAGAACGCCACGTAGCGCGCCTGCGTGAAATGCGCCGGCGCGTGTTTCGCCGGGATGCGATACCAGCGTTCTGTCCGCACGATGTCCAGATCATGTGGTTGGTTGACGAGCGCGACGAGGACCACATCGTCTGCGTCCACGTCAGTCGTCCTTGATGTGCGCGCGAATCTTCGCGGCGATGGCTTGCAATTCCTCGCGCGAGGGACTGGTACGCGCGCGCCAATGCATCCGCCGCTCGCCCGGTTCGCTCGACATCAGTCCATCGCCGATAAAACGCGGGGCAAGGTGCTGGTGATAGTGAAATACTTCCTGCCCGCCCGCGCGTTCGCTGGACTGCAACATCGTCAGTCCATCGGCGTTGAACGCAGCGCGCAGCGCGCGCGCCACCACGCGCGACGCGTGCATCACCGCCATACCGCTCAGGTCGTCCAGATCGAAAAGATTCCGGGAATGTTTTTTGGGAATGACCAGCGTGTGCCCTTGCGCGACCGGACGAATGTCGAGAAATGCCAGCGCGCCGTCGCTCTCGTACACAATCGCCGCGGGCGCGCGCTGGGCTGCGATCGCGCAGAAGATGCAATTGAAATCGATCTTTTCCATAACGACTCCATTGTCGAAGCAGCTTCAAGAATTCCTCTACTACCCTTCACCTCTACGATCACAACGTTCCAAGCACACGCGCCAGCACGTCAATCGCGCGTTCGTACTCGGCAAGATCGAGGTGCTCGTTCGGCGTGTGGTCGAGCGCGGAATCGCCCGGACCGTAGGCGACGATCGGGCAGCCCCACGCGGGACCGACGATGTTCATATCCGCAGTACCGGTTTTCAGTGTAAAGGCGGGCGAGCCGCCCGCTCCACGAATTGCCGCGAGAAACGCGCGTACGAGCGCATTGTTCTTGTCGGCACGGAACGGCTCTTCTTCGCTCGAAAACGAAATCCGCGCGCCGTCGACGAACTGGGCGACCTGCTGCTCGACCTGCTTGATCGTCAAGCCAATCGGCACACGAAAACCGATGCGCATCACCGCGCGATCGGTGAAACCGTCGTCGCTGGAGTTGAGCGCGCGCAACGATGGATCGAGCTGGTCAAACACGCGCGGCTGGGCGCGGTTGTACTCGGCAGCAAACGCGGCGACCCGATTCCAGAACGCGACCGCGTCTTCGGCAGCAGCGCGCGTGGTACTTGCCGTATGCGTCATCGCTTTGCTGATTTCGTAATCTAACAGCACGCGCCCCTTGTAGCCCAGCGTGACGCGATCCCATCCGCTCGGCTCGCCGATCACACAGAACGCTGGATGATACTGCGTCATCGCGAACCGCGCGCCTTTCGACGTGGCGCACTCTTCTTCCACCGCACCGATGACGACGAAGCGTACGCCCTCGCGTGCTCCAACACGTTCGCACGCGGAGACGAACGTCGCGAGGCAACCCTTCGCGTCAACCGTGCCGCGCCCGTACAGTTGGGGCACACAGCCGTGCGCCCCTACCTCGACGCGCGGCTCGATATAGCCATGGAACGTGTCGATGTGTCCGAGCAACACAACGTCGCGCGCGCCCTCGCCGAGAACGCCCACGGCGTTGCCGGCTTCGTCCACAAATGCGCGGAATCCGCGCGCACTCATTTGCGCGACGAGATAGTTCACCGCGTCGCGCTCCTGTTGCGAAGGGCTGTAGATTTGGACGAGACCGGTGAGGAGGTCAGTTGAGTTCAAATTCTCTTGCCGCCTATCGGTAGTGGACGGACGCGGATGCGACCCTGTTCAAACACAACTATGCTACCCTGTTCCAAAGATTCCTGAATCGAACTCAAGTTCGCCATCAACAAAACAAACTGACTTTCAGGACGCCGCTCAGTGCTTCTGCGAAATAGGATGACGGATGGCTTGTTCGCTTGGCGCAAAGCCAAGAGCATGCCAAAATCAGTATCCGCGGACACGACAACTCGATCTTCTGATTCCGCTCGCGCGAAAATCACCTCGTCGCCGGCTGCTTGCATTCCATAGTCACGGACATGGACTGCATCGTAACCGTGACGCTTCAACTCTCCTGCAAGCCATGGGGATAGAGCGTTGTCCACCAAGAATCTCACTTTGCTGTCACCAAAGGCAACTCGCGTTCCTGAACCGCCTCCGCCGCAAACCGCAGCGCTTCGCGAACATCCTCCGGTTCAAGATCGGGATAATCTTTCAGAATTTCGGTTTCCGACATTCCATCAGCAATCATGCCAACTACTGTCGCCACTGGAATCCGCAAGCCACGGATACAGGGCATACCACCCATTTTGTCCGGCTCAATCGTTATCCGAGTGAAATTCATGTTCATTCCTCCTGCAACACCTGCTCAATCTGCTCCGCCACCACATCGAGATCGCTTTTCTCGATCACCAGCGGCGGTAGCAACCGCAGCACATTCAATCCTGCCGGCAACGCCAGCACGCCGCGTTCCATCAATGCCATCAGGTACGGCGTCACCTTCTGCTTCAATTCGACGCCGATCATCAAACCCAAGCCGCGCACCTCACGGATCATCGGCGATTCGATGCGCTGCAAGCGTCCCATCATGTACGCGCCCAGTTCCGCCGCGCGTCCCGCGAGATTTTCTTTTTCGATAAAACCAATCGCGGCGACGCCTGCCGCGCACGCGAGCGGATTGCCGCCAAACGTCGAGCCGTGAATCATCGGCTCTAACTTTTTCACGCGCTCGCCGATCAACACCGCGCCCATCGGCAAGCCACCCGCAATCGATTTCGCGACCGCAACGAAATCGGCGTCGAGTCCGTAATGTTCGGACGCGAACATCTTGCCGGTCCGCCCAAACCCGGTTTGTATTTCATCGACAATGAGCATCGCGCCGCGCTCGCGGCAGATTTGCTGCAAGCCAAGCAAGAATTCGCGCGAGCCGGGATGCACGCCCCCTTCGCCTTGCACGACCTCGACCAACACGCCTGCCGTTTTGTCGGTGATCGCTTCGCGCGCCTTGTCGAGATTCTCGTACGGCGTAAACGAGAAATCCGGCACGAGCGGCATGAATGGTTCGCGGTATTTTGGATTCCACGTCGCGCTCAGCGCGCCCATCGTGCGTCCGTGAAAACTTCGCATCATCGCGACGATACCGGTCCGTCCGGTCGCAAAGCGCGAGAATTTGATCGCGGCTTCGATTGCCTCCGCGCCGGAGTTGCACAAAAAGACGCGGTTCGCATGGTTCGGCGAAATCGTGACGAGTTTTTCTTCCATCGCCGCGCGCTGATCATTGTAGAAAATTTCGGTCAGCGAAATGAGCGTGCGCGCTTGCTCGGCAATCGCTTCAGCGACCGCTAGATTCGCGTGACCGACATTCGCCGCGCCCTGCCCGCCGACGCAATCGATATACTCCTTGCCCGTATCATCCCAGAGATGCGCGCCGCTACCGCGTACAATCGCCAGCGGACGCTTGACGTACAAACCCGACGTATATTTCGATTCGATTTCTGGAATCGTCACGATGACTCCTTAGCGTATCGCCACGAGAAAGATTCCAACTGCCGCGAGCACGAAACCAATCACGTATTGCAGATTCAGTCGCTCACGAAACACGACGATGCCGAGCGTTGCCGCGAGCACGATGCCGCCCATTCGCACAATCGGCGAGCCGATGGAAAGATTGACGCCCTGCGAAAAAAGCAGAAACATCAAGCCGGTGAAAATGCTGAAACAGATGCCGACGGCAATCGACCAGAGCACGCCGTCACGCGTGATCTGCAATCCGCCATTCGCGCGCGTCCACACCGTCCACACGAGCGGAATCGCAATCGTCGTGACCGCATAAATCAACGTGCCAAGACTCGGACTGATTTTGCCCGCCGATTGTTTGGTCGATAGATCGGCGAGCGCGATGATGCCCATCGCTACAACCGCAAGCGCGACCGTCGTGGTGGACAATTTGACTCCTCTCAATCGATCACCGTACCATTGCCATCGAGCGCGCGGTGAATTGGTTGCTCGACGCGTCCGTCCGCAAAGACCACTTGCCGCACACCGAGCGCGAGCGCTTCCGTCGCGCCGAGCACCTTCTTCTTCATCCGCCCCTCGGCAAAGTCAATCGACGCTTCGACGTGCTGTTTGTCGATGTGCGCGATCAAACTCGATTCGTCCGGGAACGCGCGCAGCAAGCCGGGCACGTTCGTCAGAATGATCAACTGCTCCGCGCCCAGCGCGCCGGCGATCATCGCCGCGGCGCGGTCGCCGTCAACGTTGATCGCGTCGCCTTGATAACTGATCGCCAGCGGCGCGACGACGGGAACGTAGCGGCGTTCGAGCAGAACGCCCAACAGTTCCGCGTTGACTTTCTCAACGCGGCCGGTGTAATCGTCGCGCAGGATGCGCTGTCGTCCGTTCTCGACGATGCGGATCGCGTCCTTGCGCGCGCCCTCCAGCAACCGCCCGTCGACGCCGGACAAGCCAATCGCGTTGACGCCAAGTTTCTGCAAGCGTTCGACGAGAAACGTATTGATCTTGCCGCACGCCGCCATCACGTAAATCTCCAGCGTCGCGCGGTCGGTGTAGCGCGACGTGTACCCTTGCGGCGACGTGACGTGCTTCGCGGGATGACCCAGTTTCTCGCCCAGCGCGTTCGCTTCGTTCCCCGCGCCGTGCATCACGACGACTTGTTGACCTTCTTTGGCAAGTGCCGCGATATCTGCGGCGACGTGATCGAGATTGATGCCACTACTACCGCCAATCTTGATGACAATCATTTTCCAAATTCCAAATCAGAATCTAGCCGCAAAGGTCGCAAAGTTTTTCTGTTTTTCCCTTTGCGTTCTCCGCGTTCTTTGCGGTGAGATTATTAGATCGGATGCAGCCCCGCAAACTCCAAACCCGTGCGCTCGTCAAACCCGCACATCAGATTCATCGCTTGCGCCGCGCTGCCTGCTGCGCCTTTCATCAGATTGTCGATCGCGCAGAGCGATACCGCGCGGCACGTCGGCTCGTCGTACTCAAAGCCGACATCGGCGTAATTCGAGCCAGACAAGATTTTCGGTTCGGGATAACGATAAATGCCGGTCTTGTCCTTGACGATGCGGACGAACGGCTCGTCTTTGTACGCGCCGCGGTACGCGCGCCACAAGTCTTTTTCGGTTGCGCCCGGTTTCAGAAAGCAGTGCGCCGTTGCCAAGACGCCGCGCACCATCTCGATGGAGGTGATCGAAAGATGCACGTTCGTCAACCCAAGCTCTTGCTCGACTTCGCCGGTGTGCCGGTGACCTACCGGCGAGAACGAGCGCACCGACCCGCTCCGCTCCGGGTGATGCGACGCCAGCGATGGCGAGTTGCCGCCTTCGCTCGAGCCGACTTTGATGTCCACGATAATCTGCCGCGTCGCGTCGAGCAGATTCGCGCGGACGAGCGGCAGCAGCGCGAGGATCGACGCAGTCGCGTTGCAGCCAACGCCGCTAATATACTTTGCGTCGCGCATTTCGTCGCGGTGGAGCTCGGGCAAACCGTAGACGAACTTGCTCACCCACTGCGGCGCGCGATGCTCATCGCCGTACCAGCGCGCGTACGCCGCGAGATCGCGCAAGCGAAAATCCGCTGATAGATCGACGAGGCGCGGCGCGAGCGCGGCGAACGCATCGATCTTTTTCTGCGCTTCGCCGTGCGGCAGCGCGAGGAACAGCACATCGCACGGCGCGACTTGATCGGGCGTCGTGAACTGAATCTTGGTGCGCCCACGCAGATTCGGATGGACATTGTAGAGGTACTCGCCGACGTGTGACTCGGATGTGACCTGCGCGAGTTCAACTTGCGGATGCGAAAGCAAAATCCGCGCGAGTTCGCCGCCCGCGTAACCGGAACCACCGATAATGGATGCACGTAACATAGTGCACGGTAGACAAGTAGAAACGTAAACAAGTAGACAGGTCGCCTTGTTTACTTGTCTCCCTGTTTACCTATCTACTCCTTCACAGAATTCCCTCACCACTTCGTGCAACACGCGCGTCCCGAACGCGAGACTGTCGATTGCGATGCGCTCGTCGTGTCCATGCACGCGGTCGAGCTCGCTCGTCGGCGCCAGCATCGGACTGAAACCGTACACTTTCGTGCCCAGTTTCCGAACGTGCCGCGCGTCCGTCGCGCCGACGACGAGGTACGGCAGCACCGGCGCGGTCGGTTCATGCCGCGCCATCACACGCGCAATCGTATCGAACAGCGGCGTCTGATAGTCCGATTCCAGCGCGGGTGTGTCGTCCATAAATTCGATCTCGACCTCGTTACCGATCACGGCGCGCAGCTCGTGCAGCAAATCGCGCGACGTCTGCCCCGGCAACAAACGCGCGTCGCACTTGGCTTCCGCCATCGACGGGATCACGTTGACCTTGCTGCCCGCGTTCAGCATCGTCGGCGTGACCGTGTTGTGGAGCATCGCGTAAAACATCGACCGCAGCCCTTCGTCCAGCGGCAGACGCTCTACTGCCGCGCGATATTTCTTCGCGTCGAGCAGCGCCAACAGATCCTTGTCGTGCGGCTTGCCCAGTTTAGCGGCGACGCGTTCGAGGAAGAGCTTGACAGTTGCGCTGGCGTGATGCGGAAACTCCGCCGCGCCGATCTTTTGAATCGCTGCCGCGAGTTTCAGCACGGAATTATCGCAGTGCGGCTGCGAGCCGTGCCCTGCTCTGCCGCGCGTCCGCATCGCAAAACGCGCCGTCCCTTTTTCGGCGATCTGGCAGGTGAAGAAACGCTGCCCCAGGATGTCGAGAGCGAACCCACCGCCTTCGTTGATCGCATACTCAGCACGGATGAGATCGGCGTGTTCCTTGACCATCCAGCCCGCGCCCATCCTGCCGCCAGCTTCCTCGTCCGCATTCGCCATGAAGATAATATCGCGCACGAGCGGCTTGCCGGTGCGCTTTAACATCAGAAGCACCATTAGCTCCATCGCGGCGAGTTCTTTCGTGTCGAGCGCACCGCGACCGTAGAGGAAGCCATCGGCAATGTCGCCGCCGAAAGGCGGATGCGTCCATGCGTTCGCTTCCGCCGGCACGACATCGATATGCACCATCAGCAGCAGCGGCGCGGCGCGTCCATCGCCCTTCAATCGCGCGACGAGGTTGCCGCGTCCCGGCGCGGACTCCAAAATCGTCGGCTCGATGCCTTCGCGCTTGAGAACGGCGGCAAGATACTCCGCCGCGCTAGTTTCATTTCCGGGAGGATTCGTCGTATCGATGCGAATCAAGTCTTGGAGATAGCGTGTCGCCTCGTCACGAACAGCAGCCCAGTTGTGTGTCATTTCGGATTTATGATTTCAGATTTATGATTTTCGATTAGACCGCGCACCGTAACCAGTGGGACGCCGCTTGGCTTTCGCTCTTGCTAGATTTTCTTTCACCCTGAACTTGACGATTTTGCTGATCAAACCATAAGGAATGGGCTTGTCCAACGGGAATTGGACCGAACCCTTTCCTTGTTTATAAACAGATAGTTCTTTCTTGAATTTCTCAATTCCCGTTGGAATAGGGTAAAAGCCGATATGGTTTTTGAACACGGCAAAGTAAACCAAATTACCTTTCAGAGTGAACGTCGGCATTTTATAGCTGATGGTTTCTTCCGCATCGGGCGCCGTTTTTCTAATCGTCAGCCGGATCTTTTCCAGAATCTTTTGAACATCCGGCGGGCAGCGCGCAATATATTCATCTATGGTCTTGGGGACTGTTCGATCTGTATTCATGGTTCTCCTTACTCGTCCACGCATACTAACGACTGAACACTGCCTACTGTTCACTTGTTCTTCGCCGCCGCCACCGCTTTCTGCGCGCCTTCTTCCAGCGTCTCGGCAGTAATCATTTTCGCATCCGCTAGAATCCGGCGTCCTTCCTCCGCGTTCGTTCCGACGATGCGCACGACCATCGGTACGGTCGTCTTGATTTCCTTCAAGCCATCGACGATGCCGCGCGCCACTTCGTCGCCGCGCGTGATGCCGCCGAAAATGTTGAACAGCACCGCTTTGACGTTCGGATCGGACAGGATGATCTCCAGCGCGGCTTTCACCTTCTCCGCTTTTGCGCCGCCGCCGATGTCGAGAAAGTTTGCCGGCTCGCCGCCATAAAACTTGATCACATCCATCGTCGCCATCGCCAGCCCCGCGCCGTTGACCATGCAGCCGATGCTGCCATCGAGCTTGACGTACGACAGCCCGGCTTTGCGTGCTTGCTTTTCGGACTGCGACTCTTCGTCGATGTCGCGCAGCTGCTCTAAATCGAGATGGCGATACAGCGCGTTATCGTCCAGAACGATCTTGCCATCCGCCGCGATCAATTTCCCTTCGGCGGTGACGACGAGCGGGTTGATTTCTGCTAGCGATGCGTCGGTATCGACGAACGCGCGGTACAACCCGGTCGCAATCGTCGTAAAGTCGCGCACGAGCGGCTTGTCGATACCAATCGCAAATGCCAGCTCGCGCGCCTGATAGTCCTGCAAACCAAACACGGGATCGATGCGGACGCGCAGGATTTTCTCTGGCATTGTCCGCGCCACCTCTTCGATTTCGACGCCGCCGGCGCTCGACGCCATCATCGTCGCGCGACGCGCCGCGCGATCGACCACCACGCCGAGATAAATCTCGCGCGCGATGTGGATCACCTCATCGACCAGAACTTTGCGGACCGGCAAGCCCTTGATATTCATCGCCAGGATTTGATCGGCGATTTTCTCTGCCTCGTCGGGTGTAGCAGCCACTTTGACGCCGCCGGCTTTGCCGCGCCCACCAACCAGCACCTGCGCTTTAATCACGACGGGCGTGCTGCTGTGCGACGCAATCTGGCGCGCGGCTTCCGCGCTTTCCGCAACCGAGCCCTTGGGAATGGGAATGCCGTACTTGGCGAAAATGGCTTTCGATTGATATTCGTGCAGTTTCACGCTTGCCCCCTGTTATGATCGCAGATTTCGGACTCCTGCTCGACATTATAATCGCGTTTGAGAAAAAAACAAGGGCGAGTCACATCGTTCGTCACTCGCCGCTGCATCTGCTCGGAACTTGCCGAAAGGTCACGCGTCGACTTCCTCGCGCGTCTGCGCGAGCGAGATGCCTTCGCGCCAGATGAACACCAATCCCAATCCCGTGATGAGCAGGTACTGCATCGCGTGCGCGGCAAGCGCGACGCTTGCCGCCGCCGTGCCGCCAACGCCGAAGGTGCTCAGCGCGAAAACGGCTGCCGCCTCGAACGGTCCCAGACCGCCCGGCGCGGCGGGAATCATCACGCCGAGATTGATCAAGACCATCATAAACGGCGCGGCGACCAGACGCGTCGGTGTATCCGGCAGCACGCCGAACGCCGTCAGCATCAAAAAGTAGGACACGCTTTCCATTCCCCAGATCGCCACGGAGAGCAGCGCAATCGCCGCCACGTCGCGCACCGACTTGAGCGAGTGCAGTCCCACGACGAACGAGCCGAGCATTTCTTCGATGCGCGCGGCGAGCGCGTGCGGCAAAAAGCGCGTGACGCGCCGCAGCAGCGCGAGCGCGAGTTGCTCGCGCACCAGCAAGAACACCAACGCCGCGAGCGCGACGCCGAACAGCACCGTCGTCAGCGCGGCGATGGTTTCCGCCGCCGCCGGAAGTTTCAAGCCGAGCGATGCCAGCGCGGCAAGCGCGAGCAGCAAGAACGCGATCAGCGCGATGCCGTCCGCCACGCGCTCGACGATGATCGTCGCAAAGCCGAGCGTCTTGGAGAGATTCTCGCGCTGCCCCAGCCAAATAGGGCGCGCAAATTCGCCGGGGCGACCGGGCAGGAGATTGTTCAGCGCAAAACCGACGACGAGAACAGGAAAGAGCCGCGCGAGCGGAATGGATTTAGTCGGCGCGAGAAAGCGCTGCCAGCGCGCCGTCCGCAGCACATAGCCACCGAAGGTGAAGAGCGCGGCAATCGCCGCCAGCCGGTAATCGGCGGAAGCAAACGCGTGCGCCAGTTTTCCAAAGTCAACCGAAGACAGCGCGAGCGCGAGAAAAACCGCGGTGATGACTAAACTGACGAGGAGAGTTAGGACGCGCCGTCCGCCGCTGCCGGTCATGGTTTTTGGAACACGAGGATCCGGTGATTGCCGGAATCGGCGACGTACAGATTGCCCTGCGCGTCGAACGCGAGACCCGTCGGCAGATTGAACGACGAGAGGTCGGTACCGCGCGAGCCAAACACCTTGATCAGCGTCCCATCGTTCGAAAATTCCATAATGCGCGATCCTTCCGGGTCACTCGCAAAGACATTGCCGTTCGGATCGACGGCGAGGTAGGGCTTGTTCACGACGGTCTGTGTGTCCCACGCCTCCACGGGCCACGCCTTGATGAAATTGAAATTCGAATCAAATTTTTGGATGCGCTGGTTCCACGTATCGGCGACAAAGATGTTGCCCTGCGGGTCAATCGCCAGTCCGACCGGCTCCAGGAATTGTCCGTTGCTCGCGCCCACCCCGCCGTACTGCGCGAGCGGCGTACCGTCCGGCGAGAATTTCAGCACGCGCTTGTTGCCGGTATCGGTCACGTAGAGATTGCCCTGCGCGTCGATTACCACCGCGCGCGGACCATAGAGCAAGAGCGGATCGATGTTGGCAACGCCGCGCGTATCGCCGTTCGTGCCCCACATCGTCAAGAACTTGCCATTCGAATCGAATTTCTGGATGCGGTGGTTCCACGTATCCGCGACGTAAACGTTGCCGCTTTTATCGACCGCGATGCCCCAGGGCTGATTGAACGTGCCCGCCGCGCCGACCGCATTGTCTGGACTCTTGCTGCCCCACTTGAGCAGGAATTTGCCGGTGGGATCGAACTTTTGAATTCGCGCGTTGTCGGAATCGTCGACGTACAGATTTCCCTGCGCGTCGAACGCGAGGTTGCGCGGATATTCAAATTGCCCATTCCCGGCGCCTTCGGTTCCGATCGAGCGAATCGCGGTGAGTTGGGTAAACTTGGTCGTGTACACGTCCGGCGCGGTGGGCTGCGGCGACACTTCGCCGGCGTAATTCCACAGAATCGAAGCAACGTCCTTACGCACGTAGAACGAAAAGTTGTGGACGTAGGGCCACGCGCTGAAGCTTTCCTTGTACTGATGATAGAACCACGTCGTGAACAGATCGGCGCGCTGCTGCGGATCACGGATGTAATTCAGAACGCGATCCAGCGTCAAGTCTTTGTAACCTTCCAGGGGCCACCAGATCAATTTGTAAACGCGTTTGACGTAATTGTTGCCGAGGAAGGGCTTGACCGCTTCCTCGTTCTTGGGACCCACGATGACCACCGGCGCGTCGAAGGGCGCGTTGGGCGACGCGCCATAGTACTGCGCGTTGCGATAGTTCCGCAGGTACCACACAAAGGGCCACGACGAATCGTCGTCGTACGCGACCTTGATCGTGCCGTTATCGCATTCGCCGGCGAGCGGCTTGGTCGTCGTCGCTTGCGCGCACAACCGCTGCGACAGATCCTGGATCTCTTGCATCGCCGTCACGACATCGTGCGAACCTTGCGCGTAGATCATCGTCTCCGCCGCAACATCCGGCTCGATGAACACCGCCATCCAGGCGAAGCGAATCGTCAGCGCGGCGAGAACGATGACGAACGCCGTGGCGACGACGCGCGCAAGTTCGTTCCGCGTAAATCGCCGCCCGACCAGATAGAGCGCGGGCAGCACGAACGCCAGGAGGAGCACCAGCGATACGATGAACGCGTTCGTCGCGCTGAGTTGGTCCAGTCCCACGCCCTGGAAGGGGCGCGAAAAAACCAAACTGGCGAGCAGTACCAGCGCGAGCGGCACGAGCAGCGCGATCCAGTGCGCGCCGCGCGCGAGCAGACCGCGCCAGTCGGCGTCCAGCAACTTGTCCAGCCCCCAGCCGGCGGCGAACGCCAGCGGGATCGTCAGGTGCATCGTCAGCCACGGCATCTTCTCGCCCGCCCAACTGAAGACGATGAGCACACCGGCAACCCACGTGAAGATGAACGCCGGGAAAGCACTCGCGGGATTTCCCGGATCGTACGTCGCGAAGAAGGTGAGCGGGATCAAGACCGCGCAGAAAACCGCCACCAACTGGTACGCCCCGCTGGGGAGCACGGTCGCGACGAACGGAAGAATGCCGACGTAATAAAGGATGATCCACAACATCCAGATGAGGACCATCATCAAGTGAATGGCGCGGTAGCGATACCAATACCAAAAGATCGCCGCGAGACCGGCGAGTAACGGCAAGAATTCGTACTCGGGCAGCATCACCAGCAAATAATAGTACGATGGCTGCCCGCCGCGCGCCACGCCTTGCTGCGTCAGCCAATAACCGAGCGAGCCGAGCAAGCCGGTGAAGAATCCGCCGCCGTTCGTAAAGACCGTCGTGAAAAAGAAGACGAAGATGGGCCAGAACAAGAGCGCGCAGACCAGCCACACGCGGCGGTTCCACCACAAGCCCAGCAGCGCGGCGAAGAGAATCATCGCGGCGGTCAGGATGAGAACGCGAAAGAGCACATCGGGCTGCGATTGCGCGATCTGCGTCAGCGTGGCAACATCGGTGAACGCGGCAATCGACAAAAAGTCGGTGTGGGAAATCGCTTGCCAGATCGGATTGAGGATCACAAAGAGGAAAGGCGTAATCAGCGGAAGCGAAAAAGTCGCCAAGACCATCGCCAGATCGAAACTGGGAATGTTGCGCCAGTCTTCGTCCGCATCTTCCGAACGGCGCAGCGATGCGACGACGTGATAGGCGACAAAAAGTCCAAAGAACGGGATGCCGAGCAACGCGGCGAACAAACCGAGTCTAAGGTCGCTCCACTTGACGCGCGGGCGCAGATACTCGAACGTGAAATGCGCGCACAGGAAGACAGCAAAGATGGCGGTGAAAATGAACGTCGTCTCCATCGCGGTGAACGCCAGCGAAAGAAATGCCGCCGCCGCGTACAGCCAGGTCGCCTTGCGATCGTCAAAATATTTCCAGATGGAAAGCGCGAGCAGAACGACAAAGACTTCGACGTAAATGTCGTGCCGGTTAAAGCGCGAATAATACATGACCGCCGGCGAAATGAGCAGCAGCGCCATCGTTACGAGCGTGCCCCGGCGTCCCAGCCACTTGCGGAAAAAGTACGGCAGCGCGACGAGTACGATGCCGAGCAGCGCGTTCGGCAATCGCCCGGTAACGTCGTTGTCGCCGAAAAGGAAAAAGGAGAGCGCGGTCAGGTGATAGAGCAGCGGACCGTGATAGATCGGGTTGTGCTGATAGCCGCGCCCGGTGTAGAGATTCCACGACCAATCCGTGTGAATCGATTCGTCGTGATTGTAGGCGCGATACTCCAGGTCCCACAGGCGCGTGACGATCGCCGCGACGAGCAGCACGACGAGTAGCACGCGTTCCCAATCGAATTTGAAAAGCGCCGAGATCGGGGCGTCGAGGATGCTTTTCCGTTCAGACAATGATTCCATAATTCGTTACCTATGGCGGAGCGAAACGTGATGCGGGCTGAGTAAAACGTGAAACGCAAGCATCGCGTTTCACACCTGGCTATTGCGGCTTGGGCAGCCACAGGACGGCGACCCTTGACTGGACGCTGCCCACATCGCGAAAGATCAGCCAACGCAAAAGACTGGACGGCGGAATGCCGCTGCGCGTGAAATCGAGATCGTAACGCTGACCGATCCAGCCCGCCGGTCCGGGCGCGTCGCCGGGCAGTAGGACTGCCTGTGCGCCTGCGCCGGCAGAAGGCGACGCCGCAAAACTCGCGGAGCGAAAATCGCGCAAATACCAGCCCAATTGCGCGCCCAGCGATGGATCGACGGCGATCACGAGCGTATGCGAATCGTTCGCGCGCCACCGCGACGCGTCTTCGATGTCGGCGATCAGGTCGCGCACGCCTGGCGCGGCGGCGGTAGGAGTCAGCCATTCCTGCGCGTTCGGCGCGAACGTAAAATTCAACATCGTCGATTGGCGAAACGTCCACGCAGACAATACCACCAGCGCGAAGATAATGGCGACGGACTGGGAACGCGGAATACCGAGCGTCGTAACGCCGAGAAACGCAACTGCCGCAAAAGCCACGAGAACCAGCGCGCCGATCGTCGCCAGATCGAAACCGGCAGCCGCGCTCTGCGCCATTCCCAGATTCGCGGCGATTGCATCGGCAATGGCAACTCCGCCGCGCAGCGCGAATTCGGCGATGACGAGATAGAGGAATGCGGCGAGCGCGCCGGCGAGGAGCAACACCGGCGTTTCCTGCGTCAACAACGTTTGCCGCGAGTCCGGCGCGGCTTGAATCGCTTCGATCCAGCGCGTCAGCCACGCGCCGATGTACCACGCGGCGACGAGCGTGAGCGGAACGACAATGGCGACGACGCGCGCGGGATTCTTGTCCGCGCCAATCGAATAGAGGATAAAAGCAATGGTCGACCACAGCGCGAGCGCGAAGAGCGGCGTCCGACGCCACTCCATCTCGCGCACCGAAAATGCCAGTTCGATCAACGCCGCCGCGCCGAAAAAGACAATGACCGGCTCGTACAGCACCAACAACCGCAGCGGGTCGAACGGCGAGCCGCCGGGACGCAAGCCGTCCAGCCACGCGCCGAACAAATTGAACGCCGCGCCGAGTCCGTCGCGGTGGAGCAAAAAGACCGTCGCTACGCCGACGAAGGTCAGCGCGAACACGAGCGCGGCGCGCGGCAGATCGCGCGCATCGAGGGTGCTTGGTTCGCGGCGCAGTCGAACGATCAGCAGAAAAACAAGGACCGCCAAAACGAACGTCCACACCTCACGCGCGGCAAGGAGCGCGAGCGCGAGCGACGCGGCAGACCAGTATGCCTCGCGCGGCTGGCGGTTGTCCAAATAGCGCACGGCGAACGCGAGCGCGGCAAGCGCGCACGTCATCGCGATCACGACGCCGTTCGTCTCGCGCGAGAAGAGGACGAGCGACGGCGAGAAAACGAACAGCGCGCTGGCGATCAGCGCGCCGGCGCGCCCGATGTAATCGCGCAACAGCGCCGGCGTCAACACCAGCGCGGTTCCAAAGAGCGCGGGGAAAAAGCGCGCGGCGGCATCGGTCGCGCCAAAGAGCGCAAAGAGGACAGCATTGCTGGCGAAGAGAAACGGACTGCCGGTGAACGCGTCGGGAATGCCGCGCGAGAAATTCCACGCGGCGAGCGCCTGGCGCGCCTCGTCGGCGTTGAGCGGCACGCTGCCGAGGAGGAAAAAGCGCGCGAAGAACGCGGCAATGGCGAGCATGATATAAAGCGCGACCTCGACGGTGAGCGCGGAATAGAGCATCTCGGCGCGCTCGGCAGGTTCAATTTGATCGGGCGTAAATTCTATCATCGCCATTCTGAAAGACCAGCGTCATCACTTGACTGAATTTGTCGATCTGCGGTTTGGTGAGACCGTACTGGGTGCGTTCCTCCGTGCCGACAATGACAAATTTTATATCATACTTGTCAAGCAAAGTCAAAGTTTCTTTCGGATCGAGCGTTTGATACAGGCGCGCAATGTCGGCGGGGCGGTCGATGCCGGCGGCATCGTTCTTGAACAACTGCGTGTTGCCACGCCACTGCGACTCGTGTCCAAACCAACCGAGCACGGTGGGCAAACCGGTCGCCATCGAGATGCGATTGCCGTACGAATAGTCGCCGCCCGTCGCCTCGACGATGTGCGCGCCGCGCGGCGCGTTCGCATCGAGCCATCGAATCACGGCGTAATCGCTTGGATTGAGGTCGCGAATCCACGCGATGCCGTCGAGCGTCGGCGTCTTGGCGAAATTGTCCGCGCGATTCGGAATCGCCAGCGCAGGATAGATCAAACTCGCGCCGAGCAGAATCGCCAAGCCGGCAAACCACGCGCCGCGCGCGAGTCCACGCAGCGTACGCGAGAGGTAGAACACCACGTACGCGCCGGCAATCGAGAACAGCGTCCACGCCTGAAAGTAGAACTTGAAGACGGTGTTCATCCGCGTGCCAAACTGATCGCGCAGATAGACAAACTCGACGCCGAAGGTGAGGAGAAAGCCGGTGAACATGAGCAAAAGGACAAACGTCGTGCTATCGTCCGGCAGATGCACGCGCGCCAGCGTCACAATCGTCGTGAGGAGCAGCGCGAGCAAAATGAACAGCCACGGATCGGAAACCAGTGGACCGAAATACGCGGCGAGTACGGTGGTTATTAGATTGCTTGCGCCCGGAAAGACCGCGCGCGCTTGCTCTTGCAGGTCGGGGCGCGTGGCGATCACCACCAGCGCGAGTACCGCAATCGCGAACGGGAAGGCGATTGCCGCCGCGAGCGGCGCGGCGGCTTGCGAAAACCATTCGCGCGCCCTGACCTCGCGATGTTCGGACACGAGCCGCGCGAGAAACGCGCCGAGGATAAAGACGAACAGTCCGAACATGATGAGGTACTGGTGCAACTGCGTTTTGACGAACAGCGTCGGCAGGAGACCACCCGCCTGCGATTGAAAGCCGACGTAGAACGGCAGGTACAGCGCGACGCTGAGCGCGCCCAGCGCGATGGTAAAGACCGCCAAGTCGCGCGTCGCGCCCGCGTCCCAGCGATGGTCCGCGCGGAATCGCGCGATGCCGAACGCGACCAGCAGGATGAAACCGTATGGCAGAATGTCCCAGGAGTTGAGGAAGAACAAGCCACCAAGAATCAAAGGCAAAAGTGAAAAGTCAAAAGTCAAAAGTGGAAAATTGATCCTTGAATTGTGACTTGTGAATTGCGAATTGCGAATTAGATTCAACGCCGCGGCGAGCGCGAGCAGGACGAACGGCAGCGCGAGAACGTGCGGGTGCATATCACCAAGCAGAAAACTGAACTGCGGAAACTCGTCGATGACCTCTTGCGTCTGCCCGCCCACCACGTCGTGGACGACGCGCGACGCGCGCCACCACCACCAGTTGTCGTTCGGCACGAACGAGCCGGTGAGTGGCGCAGCCGCCAGCCCTTTCACGTCCAACCAGTTCCAGAATTGCGCCGGACCGATGCCGTCTGCGTGCAGCGCCTCGAACAATCCTTCCAGATTGCCGGCGATAAGGAGAAATAGTGGCGCGAAAAGAGAGAAGAAAAGAGACTGCCATTTGCGAGGGGCGAGGGGCGAAGAGCGAATGACATCGTACGCTAAGCCAAACGCGCCGGTCGCGGCGAGCGCGAACAGCAGCGCGATGCCAAGATTGAACGCAACGCTGGACGCGACGCCGCTCAGCATCGTCAGCATCGCCATCATCACGTAGCCGAAATAATAGTAACTGATCGCATAGCCGGAGAGCCACGGATCGAGCGGTGGAAAACTCGTGCTCTGCAGTACACCGTTGAGAAACGCAAATTCCATCGGCTTTTCGGTCGCGGTGATCTCCGGCATATACGCGCGCACAAACACCCACGCGAAAAAGGCGATGGTGAAAACGAGTTCGACGGCGACGACGAGCGTCACGTGTTCGCGCGTCCAAGTGATTAGTGATTGGTGATTAGTGACTAGCGGCTGCTCGCTGTCCACTGTCGGCTGTTCACTGTTCACTGTTGACTGTTCACTATCTACTATCGTCTGAGTTCTGATGTCTGTATTCTGAGTTCTCCCGAAGAACCACCACGCTGCCGCCGCGACGCCCACCGCGACGAGCGCGATCGCGCCGCGCGTGTTCGTGAGAAAGCCGAGCGTCGTCAGCAGCCAGAACGGATACGCGATCAGCAGCAAGCCGAGCGGCTTGATGAACGCATAGCCGCGATCCGGCAGGTTGCGGAAGAAACGAAACGCAATGGGCCAAACCGCGATGCCGATCAGTTCGACGAGGAGCCACCAAGTGAGGGTTTCAATCATTGAAAGATGTGGGTTTGATAGCAGAGATTACCGGCGCAGGAACCGGTTGAGGACTGGGAAGATGCGGATCGCGTGAGCTAATTGAAGGATACTGATCGACGGCACTCGTACCATCTGGAGAGAGCGAGGTTTTGGTCGGCGTGGCGGTCAACGTTGGCTCGGCGGTTTGGGTCCAAGTCATTGGCAATGCAGGATTTGATTGCGAGAAAACCATCATTGCGCTGGCAGCAAAAACAAGCAACACCAAGATCATCGCAAACGCCAACGCGGGACGATGCGTAACGCGTCCGAACCAATTTGAGATATTGCCGCTTTGATCGAGCTGGCGCGCAGCTTCGTTCAGGAATCTGCGCCGACCGTCGGCAAGCTGCGGCGTTGGCGCCGGCGCAAGAATCTGCAAATGCTGCGCCACTCGAATCAACTCCGCCGTTTCCGGTTCGCTACCACTCGGGTTCTCGACCGGCGTGTCAATTGCCATTTGCTTCAGGGCAATGTCTAGTCTGGATTCCAAATCGCGTTCCGTCATTTGATTCGCTCTGCCTCGAATTGCGCGTCACGACGTAATTCAGCGCCGAGAAGATCGCGCAATGTTGCTAACCCGCGGTGTTGCAATGCTTTCACCGCGCCCACTGGTTTGTCGATCACGCGCGCGATCTCTTCGTTCGACAATCCTTCGAGAAACTTGAGCACGATCACCTGCTGTTGTTCCGGCGTCAGCCGATTAACCGCGCGCCGCAGGCGTACGCGCTCCATTTCGATTTCGGCAAGATACGCCGGGTCGTCATAATCGCTCTGAATGTCTTCGTCGAGCGATTGTGCGGGCGAATTTTGCCGGAAGTAATCGACGATTAGGTTGTGCGCGATGCGATACAAGAACGCGGCGAGGTGGTCCGGAGCGACGCGCGCATGAAGGAATCGGACAAAGACCTCGCTCGTCAAATCTTCCGCAAGGGACTGGTCGCCGAGGCGATGGTAGATGTAGCGAAAAATCCTCGGCGCATACGTGTCATAGACCTCGCCAAGTTTCGAGAGCGCATCGCTCACGACAACTCCTCAATATCTAATGACGAAACCGAGACAAAAAAGATACGTTGAGTTTTGCGCGGCTTACTTGACCAGTTCCAGTATCTGGTACAGGGTCAGCACACGCAGAGTGCTCGTCGGCGTCGGGACAGGCGTGTTGGTCGGCGCGACGATGAGCGACGGCGGAATCGGCGTGACGGTCAGCGGGACAATCGCCGGCGCGTTCAGCGCGCCCAGAGGATTGTCCAGCCGGATAATGTTCGTCGCCACGGTCGTCGAGTCACGTGATTGGTTGAACGCGCTGTCCTCGGAAACGTTGCACTCCCAAATGTTGTTCGCAAAGAACGCAATCGATCCGCCGATCCAGAACGGATAGTTGCACACGGCATCGGAATTGGCGGCGACGGTAGCGATATTGTCCCGGAAAACGTTCCCGAACGAGAAGGTGACCTCAAAGCAATTGCTCGTCGCGCCGGCGCAATAGTTCGAGAAAAAGTTATTGTCGTTGCTCGCCAAGCCGCGTTCGCCGTCCATATAGAAGCAATTTGCGCTCAACTCGCATTGATTGCGTGCGATCAGATTCGCCGTGCAGCCGAGACACACCCAGCCCGATGTCTCGCAGCCGTTCTGGAACTGGCGACCGTCCGGCGTGGTGCAGCCGTGATTGTCACGACTCCATTCGTTCCCGACAAAAACACTGCTCGTGCTGCCAATGTTGAACGAACCCCAGCCGTTCAGATCGCTCAACTGATTTTCGATAAGTTTGTTCGCGTTGCCATTCACCGTCGCAATGCCGATCGTGCCGCCGCGCACTGTGACGCCGTGAATCGTCGAGTTCGATCCCTGGAGCAAAATTCCGCCGCCGTAAATAATACCGCCGCGCAGCGTCGTCGTGACCGGACGCGTCGCGAAATCGCATTGGTCGTACAGGCACAACCACGCGCCGGCGTCGCGCGGATCGGCGCTCGCCTGAATCGTCACACCTTCGATCCAGTCGTTCGAACCTTGCGCCGTGATCGCGAACTGTCGTCCCGAGCTGGTCACCACCGCCGAATGCGCGTCGTCGGCGTAGAGCGCGATGTTGTCGCCGACGATGCGGAGCGGCGGATAGACTTGCCCAGCGCACAGCGTGATGCTGTGATCGATCGCGCCGGCGATTTGAGAAGCCGGCGTGCACGTCGCTGGCTGCGGCGGCATCACGAGTTGCAGCGTCGGCGTGATCGCGGCGGCAGGCAGACTCACGTTGAGAACGCGCTGCCCGTTCACCATCGTAATGGTCGATGGAGTACGCGCCCATGCCGGGCGCGCGCGCGCCGCGCCGCTCACGCCATCGCCGGTAATGTTCATCTGGTACGAAATCGCGGACGACGAGCGATTTTCGACGACAACGTAATAGACGCCTTTGATTTTAAAGCCGCCCGACCAGAGCAGTGTGTCTGCGCGCGTAGGCGTGCCGCGTCCAACCGGCGTCACCGCGTCGCCGCGCCGCTCTGCATCGATCTGATCGGACGTGTAAATCGAAACGACCAGACTGCTCGGATCGGTCTGCGTCAACTCTACTTTGATCGGCGAGCCATCGCCGAGATAATCAAAACGATACTCCGTGCGCGTGTGCGCCTGAAGCGTGCTGATCGGCGGATCGGCAAACACTACCGCCGGAATCAGCGCCAACGCGATTGCAGTTAGAACGACGAACTTGAATCGAATCATTTTCCTTGCCACCAATCGTAATGCGAACGCGGATCCATAAATGAACCCGTGTCGCGAATTGCCACTCCCAGTTCTGTAGTGATCGCCGTGCCAATCGGCTGTCCGGCAAACAACGCCGGCAGACGACCGCGCCCGGCGGCGTTCATCGCCTGATAGAGCGAAAGCAAATCAGGATCGACGTTGATGTTTTCGATGTGGAGGGTATAGCCGTAAACCACATTATCTTCGCGCGTGTACTTGAGCGTGATGCGATTCGCGCTCGCGTACAGCACCATCATCGCATAACCCGTCGGCGTAAAGCCGATGTTATAGCCCGAGCCAGGCGCGCAGATCGGTTCGCCCGGCGCGACCTGGAAACCGGCGAGCGTCACCGGCGGATTGGCAATCGGCGCGCCGCGCGAATTGTTGCTCCAATTCCAATCGTACACCTGATACACCGCTTGAAACACCGGCACGCGGTTGTCGGCAAAGAGTCGATACAACTGCGGCGCGTTGGCATCGACGGTACTGGGAATATCGATCAGACCGAGCGTGCCGATCGTCGCCGTATAGCCGCGCATCGCCAGATTGATGTCGGGATTGATCGCGGCAGGCGGATTTGCCGGCGCGGAAAGTACCGCGACCGTCCCGTACGGCGCGCCGGGTGCGGGACACGGCAGCGGCGCGTGACCAACCAACGGAAGATAGATGACCGTTGAAATCGCGTTCGTCGTCCGAAGGTCCGGCGGCGCGCCGGCGCGGTTGACGCGCGCGGCGGAATCGGCGTTAACCGTCGCGACGCTCAACGCGAACAGCGCGACGGCGCACGACAGCAGAAGAACGATCAACCCGAGCGCGCGCCGCGACAATCTTGGACCTCTCCGATGAAATTGTTGCACAACAAGCAAAGACATTGAACCGCAAAGAGCGCGAAGAACGCGAAGAAAGAAAATATCTGAACCTTTGCGACTATTGCGTTCTTCGCGGTTAATCTTGTTCGGTTCCGGCTTGTCCGAGTTAGGGCATGATCTTGTAAATCTTGACGTGGTCATTCTGGTAAACGATTTGGAGCAGTCCCGCCTGCGCCATCGTGTCGAACTTGGCGAGTCCCGCCGCGTTATAGTACGCGCGCTCGAGATCGCCGACGTAAATGTACTGAACGCGGAAATGCTTCATCGCGTCGAGCGCGGTTTGCGGATCGAGCGTATTGTAAATGGTTTGCACCGTCGCAACACGGTTGTCGATGATCGCGCCGTCGATGATCGAGCGCTGCTGTTTTTCGTGCCAATCCCAACCGATCACCGTCGGCAGCCCGGTGTAAATCGAAATGCGCGAGCCCCAGCGGTAGAGCGGCGCGTTGCCCTCCAGAATCACCGGCGATCCCTGAATGTTCGCGCGCAGCCAATCGATGGCTTCCCGATCGTACTCTAGCGGCAGCAGGTGGTTGCCGTCCTGATAGACCGCCGTCCGCATATAGTCCATTCCGTTCAAGCCGGGCGGCGAGCCGGGGACAAAGCGGTCGTTCACTTTGGCGTGCGCCGCCGTGACCGGGTACAACAAACCGGCGAAGACGAGCAGAGCGAAAATGCCCCACCACCAGAAAGGTAGGACGGAGGACGAAGGACGGATGACCGACGACAAGACTGGAGCGCCTTCCGTCCTCCGTCTTCCGTCATCGGTCTGTCGCTGGTGGTCTTTCGTCTGAACCATGAACGCCAGTCCGACCGCCGCCGCGATGCCGAAGAACACCCACGCCTGCAAGTAGAACTTGAATACCGTGTTCATTCTGCCGATGTCGCCCTTGTAGGTAATCAGCTCGACCATCAACGTGAGCGCAAGCCCTGCCGCGATCAGCAGCGCGATCAATCGCCGCGCCGGGTCGAGGTCGGGGCGGAGAACGAGCAAGCCGGCGAGCACGAGAAGAGGAAATGCGAGCACAAAGACCGGCATCTGCGCGATGACCAGAACGCCTTCGAGCACCAGCGCCGCAAGGACGATGACCGCCGATAAATCTTCGTACGGCGTTGGCGGCGCGGCGAAGAGACGTTGCAATGCTAACACGCGATCGAGCCGCTTGGAACGGGCGATGACCAACCGCAAGTATCGGAACGGACCGCGCTGCGACTTGGTGTCGAACGTCTGCCAGACCAGCCAAGTTGCGATGACGAACAAGAAGATGCCGTGTACCGTGAGATACTCGCTGAGCGTCGTGCGCGCGCCATCCCACATCTGGACGCTCAAGTACGCCGTGGCGAAATTACTGACGAATGGCTGCCACAGCAACGTGGAAAGAAGGTAAATGGCGACGAGCCGCACGCCGAACGAAAGAATGCCGGGCAGATCGATCCGTCGCCGCCGCGCGTACTCGCCAATCGCCAACGCGGACGCGATCACCAACTGGTACGTCGCAAAGTCGGCATAATTGATCGCGCGCAGCGCGCCGAGCGCGAGCGCCGCGACGACGACCTCGATCACGTCCGCCGGTGAAATTGGAAGACGCGCGAGGAACGGCAGCCGCGCGGCATCGCGTTCGCGCAAGCCCAGCGCAAAATTGGCGGCGAGACCGAGGACGACGAGCGTGAACGGCAGCGCCATCAGGTGCGCGTGCAGGTCGGCGTAGGTGAACGTGAAGAACGGAAACTCGTTGATCGTGTCCGGAATGACGCGCGATGCATTCCAGTACCACCAGCCGATCGGAATTTCCATCGGCTGTCCCTTGACAACTTGGACCAGTCCTGCTGCTGCGCTGAGGACCGACGCGGCAAGAGGACCGGTTGAATCACCGCCGCCCATTTTCACGAGCGTCTGCGCGATGAGGATCACCTGTCCCAGGTTACCGATGACCGCGACGAAGATCGCCGCGAACAAGCCAGCAAGCAGCGCGTATTTCGTGTTCGTCAGGACGAGCGATTTTTGCGTTGTCTCTGAATCAGAATTGGGGATTGCTTCGTCGCTGCTCTTCGATTCCGCTTCACTTCGCTCAGGGCGGCTCCTCGCAATGACATTCTTCCGCGCGACGAGATTGAACGCGACGCTGAACGCGCCCATCGCCGTCAGCGCGAAGTACATCGGCAGCGCAAGATTGTAGGCGACCTCGGACACGATGCCGGAGAATCGGATGAGCGTCGCGGTGATGAGCTGACCAAAGTAGTAATAGTTGATATAGCCGCCGGCGAACCACGGATCGTACGGCGGAAACCACGTCGCTTTGGTGATCGCGTTCAGGAACGCAAAGTCCATCGGCTTTTCGCCGCCGTAGAACGGGTGCCACAGATCGGGATTGCCGTAGCGAATCAGCAAGAACGCGCCGAACGCGAGCAGGTACAGGAATTCTTCGATCAAAACGATGCGGCGCTGCGCGCGCAGGAACGCGAGGATCGCGCGCCCGCGCCGCCAGACGATCAGCGCGCTGACTGCCGCGACCAGCGCGATCGCCAGCGCGATGCTCGCGCGGCTGAATGGCAGCGCGTGGAAACTCGCCAGCAGCCACGCGATCCACGCGGGGAGCAAGATGCCAAGCGCCTTGGCGAAAATGTAGCCGCGGTCTGCCAGCGCGCGAAAGACCACGAACGCCAGCGGAAACGCCAACCAGCCCAGGATTTCGATCAGTCCCAGCCAGCCGATGACCGGAATACGATTGATCCAATCATCGGGATGGAAAATCTGCGACCACGTTCCGCCGTTGATCTGCGCAGTCCAGTCGCTGGGGCTGAGTAGCAGCGCGGATTTGTTCTGCGTCGCCTGCAGCGGCGTAAAGCGATAGACCTCGGTGAGATCGACGCTGTTGAACAGCTTCTCCGTGTTCGCGTGCGAATAGCGCACCGTTTTTTTGAAAATCAACACCTTCGGGTGATCGTAGACCGTGAACGCTTCTTCCGCGCTGTCGTCGTTGATCTCGATTCCGAAAAGCTGCGGGCGCGAGGTGAAAGTCGCCACCTTGTCAAAGCCGAGCGTGCCATCAAAGAGCCATTGGTAGTACTTGGTCGTCAGCGGATAACGCATCGGCAGGCGCGGAATGGACAGATAGAGTCGATTACTAGACAGCACGATGTAATCCGCTTCGTCGAGCCATTTGATTGCCTCGGTGCGTTTCTCCGGCGTGTCCTCGTCGTACCAGTGCATCACGCCGTCCGACGAAGACGACAAGCCGCGGTACATTCCGCCGTACGGGTCTTTGCCGTCGACGCGCAACGGCAGCGGGTCGTCCCAGTGTTCGTTCGCGATCACCGATCCGAGCGGAATGTTCGCGAACATCCAGCGCGACGCGGTCACGCGCGAGACCGGGCGCGTATAGATCGTCGTGAACGCTATCGACCAGAACAGCGTATATCCGACGACGACAAGCGCAACAATTGCAACGCCAACACGCGACGCGAGACGGGGGACCGAAGACGGAAGACGGTGTTCTGCTTCCGTCATCCGTCGTCCGTCATCCGTCACCCTGTCCCACAATGCCACGAGGAAATATCCGGCGAGCAGCGCAAGGAACGGATAGATTTGCAAAAAGTACCGCATCGTCTTGACGAACTGTTGACCGGAATAACCGAACGTGATGCCGACCCAGACGACGATGAGGAGATGTTTCCACTCACGGTAACGGATCAAACGGTAGAGCGCGTACAGGAATCCTGCCCACGCGACGAGACCGAGCGGCAAGCCCAGTCCCCACAGCACCATGTTCTTGAATGGAAAAAGATAGGGCGTGCGATTGGTCCACTGATCGCCCGGCGGATAATCGATCTTGCCCGCGACCAGCTGGCTGATATACGTCATGTTGTCGGCGAACTTGGGATTGACGCCGCCCGCCCACGACAGGGCCACGTCGAAAAGAAATGAAATGGGACCGCGGCTCAAATCGAACTGGGGCAACTTGGGCGAAAAGAAATTGGGACCGTTCGCCGCGTACGGCTGCGCGATGCGGAAGAGGATCAGCGCGACGAGCGCTGCCGTCGCCAAGCCGACGAACGCGCGCGTGCCGGTCTGTGGCAGCCAGTCCATCACCGATGCCGCGCGCGCGCGCGGCGCGGCGGCTGCTGTTGTCGCTTCGGGTCCGCTTTCAAACGCGCGGCGCGACGCTTCCGCCGCCAGGTACGCGCGCAGCGCGCCCGCGGTGGTAATCACCGCGGCAAACGGCGCGATGTTGATCCGCCCGGCGAGCGCCAGCCCGAACGCGATGCCGGCGTAGACGAACGCGCGCCAATGTTTGCCATCGGCAATGTCCAGCGAGTACCAGAACGCGATGAGAATCGGAACGTTGGTGAACGTATCGACCGTGAAAAAGTGGGACTGCTGAATGTCCAGCACCGAGCCGGCGAGGAAGAGCGCGCCCAGCAGTGCGGCGCGCGTGCCGTACATCCGTCGTCCGATGAAAAAGATCAGCAAGACCGTCGATAGATCGAACAGCGCGGAGAGAACGCGGCCCACCAAAAAGATTTGCCCGTAGCCGGTTTGATCGATCCAGCCGCCGATCAGGCGCGTCAAGAAGATCGGAAAAGTGCCGTAGACGAACAGTCCAAAGTCGTGGTTGTACGGATTCAGCGGCGAGCACGCGGTATCAAAGTATGCGCCCCACTGCGCGCAGCCCTGCGGCGGCGGACCAGCCACATCGGACGCGCCCGGCACGCTCAACGCCGACTCGACCATGGTGAGGAAACGTTCGTCGGGATGCAAGTGCTGATCGCCATCCCAGTCCACGCCGGTCAAGCGCAAGACCGCGCCGAAGATCAGAATGAGCGCCAGCAGGATCGGAACGAGCCAGCCCCACTTGTGCGCCGCGTGGTTCGGCGCGGTATTTTGTTCGCTCACATTTGAATTTTGCATTTCTATCGTCAGCCCAAATGCTTGGATTTGATTATCCAGTCAAGTCGATTCCGTCTTGGACAATGCCGGTCTCCTATGGTGGACTCCCCAAAATACTGGGCGCGCCAACGCCCGGAACATAGAACAAGATAAAATCGTGCCCCGGCGTGCGCGAGTGAAAGATGCGGCGCTGACCGTTGGGGAACAAGGCTTGCAACCGCGCGAGATTGCCGGCGTCCGCCGCGTGGAGGACGTACAGTTTGTTCGCGCCGTCGTCCACGAGGTCCTGCACCGCGTCCGCGTTCGGCAGCGTCTGGTTCCAGCCGACTTGACCCAAATTGATGCCAACATTGCGCGCGTCCACCCAGTATGGATAGACCATGATCCACGCGTGCTCCACGTCGCCGATGCTGTCGGCAAAACTGCTGATCGTCGACGCGATCTCGGACGAATTCCACGACGACTGCGCGTACGTCTGCGCGTAATCGTCAAAATAGCGATTATAGTTGGCGCGCGCGCTCACCACAAATACCAGTCCGATAAAACCGACCGCCGCCGCGCTACCGCGCCACCCGCGCGCGTCGGATTGAGCCAGCGTGCGCGCGACCCATACGACCGGCAGCGCGGCGAGAATGAACACGAACGGCATCGCGCCGCTCGCCTCCACCATGCTGGGATTCTCGCCGACGATCGCAAGACTGGACGCGGAGGGCAGCAGCATCACGATCCAACCGATCAAAACAAACGCGTACGCTTTCTCGCGGAAGCGGAGCCAGCGGTACAGCGCGTACGCGACGCCGAGAACGAACAAGCCGCCGGTCACATAGTCCAACGCAGGATCGCCGGGAACATTGGAGGGCCACGCCGCGTCGCCCTGCCAGTTGAACATCAGCGCCGCGCTCCCCAGGTTCTGCGCGAAGATTTCCGCCGGATTGCCGGTCAGCGGCTGATCGCCCGCGCCGAGACGCGTCAATGTTTTGTACCAGTACGTCGTCGGATGATCGAGCGCGTAGCGCGCCAGCGGCAGCGCGACGACCAGCGCGAGCGCGAACATCAGAATCACATTTTGAACGTACGCCGAAACCCGCGGGCGTCGACTGGCATCGGCGAAGAGATACCCGCCGACGACCACCGCCGCGACGAACGCCGGCGCGAGGCGGAACGCATCGAACCCGTACATTCCAAGACCAAGCCAAAAGCCCGCCAGCAAGAAATCGTTGCGGCGATGGTACTTGAGCGCGCGCGTCAAAAAGTAGAACGTCAGCGCGAGCAGCAGCGGCACGAACGGATACGGCAGCCCTTGCCGCGACAGCGCGAGGGACCACTTGCCGATGGCAACGAGCGCGGCGGCTGCCAGCGCCACGCCGAACCCGAACAACTCGCGCGCGAACAAAAAGACGGCGAGCACGAACAGCACGCCCATCGCCGCGCTCACCGTCTTGAGCGCGATGAAATCGAGCGGCTGGTTCGTCAGTCCAACGAACGCGGCGACCGCGTAGAAATCCAGCGGCTCGCGTCCCAGGTTGTGCTCAAAGTAGATCGGGCGCGCGCCGTTGAGCACCGCGTGAATGTCCAGAATATTCTCGGCGTGCTCGCTGGTCATCTCTGCGGGTACGCGGGCGAGGTCGTGGAAGTTGAAGAAGAAGGCGAGCAGGAGGACCGCCGTCAGAAGCAAGCCGCGCGTTGAAAGGCGCACGCCGGACGAGAAGGGATCGCGCCGCGCGAAGCGTTCCGTCAACCACGCGCGCCATTCTACCAGATTTTTCTCAGGAATCCAAAACGCGTACAGGAAAACGCCGATGCTGCCAAGCCATGCTAGCGCGTTGTCTGAGTTGAATTCATTGCCGCTGATGAAGAGAAACGTGAGGAGCGCCAGCCCTACCGCGCTGACGATGAGCGCGGTGGACGTTTGCCGGGTGTGCGTCGCCGGCGGCGCGGCGGCGCCGACGCGCGGCGGAATCGCGACGCGGCTGGTGAGGAGCGCAACCATCCAGAAACCGATCGCGGCGGCGAAGAAAATCATCGCCGATCCGACCGATCCTCGAGCGATGCGCAGGTATTGTGCGATGACTGCCGCCAGAACGGCGGCAAGCGCCAGCAAAGGTTGAAGCGGAATCCGCAGTAACTTCACTTGCGTTCACACACGAAGAAGAGCGATGCGCCGTCGTCCGCGGGCGGTTCGTTGTAGTAATGACGCAGCCGCGGCTCGATCAAAATGAAATTGGCGCGCCAGGGCGCGATGATCCAACGACCGAACAAAAACTTGAACAAAATCGTCGGCGCGGAATAGTAATGCGCGAGGTCAAAGGTGTGCGACGCGTCGCGCGAAAAGTACGTCTGACATTCGCGCACGCGAAAACCAAAACGCTCCAGCCGCGCGCTCCACACCTCTTTGGAATCGGTGCGATAATGATGCGCGATGCGATTGAAGAACGCGCCGTACCGCGCGGCAAGCCCGCGCCAGCCCAGACGATTGAACAGATCGGCGAAGAACATGTACTCGGCGTAATGCTGGTTCGGCGTCGTGAAAACGAACACGCCGCCGGGTTTCAGCACGCGATGCGTCTCGCGCAGCGTCGCGTCAATGTCGGGAATGTGTTCGAGCACCGAATTGCTCAACACCGTCGCGAACGCGCCATCGGGGAACGGCATCGCCGCGCTATCGCCCAGCCGCAGGTCGCGGTGCATGCCGCGCCGGCTCGCTTCGGCGAGCGCCGGCGCGGACGGGTCGATGCCCGCGTCGAGCGGCTGAGTGAACGCGGCTTGCGCGAAATGCCCATCGCCGCAGCCGAGATCGAGAATCGGGCGCTGCCATTCGCGTTCGCCGATCATGCGCGCTTCGATGCTGCGCAAGAGCGCGCGGAACGCTGGCACCGCGACGAGGTGTTCTAACAGATAATCGCGCGGAGTGGTCAACGTCTCGGTCATCTATCCTTTCAACTCTTCGAACAACCGCTCGTACGCCGCGACCGTATTCTCGATGGCGAACATCTCGGCGATCTCTTGCCGCGGGCGCACGTACTGGTCGCGGTTTTGCAGCACACGCACGATCGCGTCCGCGAGCGCGCGCGCGTCTTTGATCGGCACTAGCTCGCCCATGCCGGTCATGCGGATTGGTTCACGCACGCCGGGCAAGTTCGTCGCGACGACCGGGCAGCCGCTCAACATCGCCTCCACCTGCACTAGCCCGAACGTCTCGGTCGAGTTAATGCTCGGCACGGTCAGCACATCGCACGCGCCGAAAAAATTGCCCATCTCTTCGACCGGCACCTGACCGAGGAATTCCAGATCCTCGCGGTACTGGTGAATTTGCGGCTGCAAGCGTTCCCACACGTTCTCGCCGACGACGTTCTGGTATTGACCGGCGAGCAGATACTTGACCGCCGGAATTCTCTCGCGGACGAGCGGAATCGAGCCGAGCAAATAGTTGATGCCCTTTTCCTCGGCAAAGCGCGCCGCAAAACCGACGACCGCGTGACCGTTCGTGTGGTACTTTTGCTTGAGCGCGGCGACCGCGTTCGTGTCGGGCGCAGGAATCTGAATCGGCGGAGGGATGACGACAATCTTGCGCTTGAACTTGGAAAGGAATGGCGAATGGCGCGCGAAATCTTCCGTATACGCCGAGATGCGGTCGGCAAAAATTCCCGCCGTCATATTCGACGCAAATACCAGCCGGTCGATCACGCGATTGAACCAGCCGGGCGGCAGCTGCAAGTCGGAATGATACGTCACGACCACCGGCTTGCGCGCCAGCACGCGGCTGATGAACGCGAGCGCGCCGCCTTCCGCCTGCGGCAGGTGCGCGCTCACGATGTCGTTCTGCCGCATCAGCATCCACGCGCGCGACAAAAAGCCCGGCATGATGCTGCCCTTGCTCAGACGAAAGAGCACGGGGTGCCGAATGACCGTCACGCCATCGATGATTTCGTGCGCTGGCAGATTCCGGTCATAGTGCGACGTGAACACCGTGACGCGATGACCACGCTGCACGAGCGCGCGCGCCAGTCGTTCGACGTAAATCGTCAGACCGCTGATGTGGGGGCGATAATAAGTCAGAACAATCAGAATCTTCATTTACGAATTTAGAATTGCGAGGGGCGAAGACCAATCACCTAATCGCCCAATCACCAAACTACCGAACCATCCAATCACCCGAACAGTTCTTTATTCCCTTTTACCCATCGATACAATTTTTCCACGCCGGACTGGACGTTTATCTTGGGTTCCCAATCTAATTCGCGTTTGGCTTTTGAAATATCATACACACAGACTTTTTGGTCGCCGGGTCGCCAGTCGCCGCGCGCCGTTGGGATCTTCTGCCCGTGCAGCTTCTCCAGCATCGGACCAAACTCCGTCCAAACCGAAATCGTGTTGCGCGGACCACCGCCGATGTTGTACACCTGCCCCGCGACTTGATCGATGCGCGACCGCGCCGCGTCGTAGGCGTCCAGCAAATCGTCGATGAAAAGCATGTCGCGCACCTGCTTGCCGTCGCCGTAGATGGTGATCGGTCGCCCCAGCACCGCCGCGATGATGAACCACGCGAGCCAACCCTGGTCTTCCTCGCCGAACTGGCGATAGCCGTAGATCGCCGACTGACGGAAAACGACGGTACGCAAGCCATAGATGCGATGATAATCGCGCACGTACTGGTCCGCCGCGCCTTTGCTGCAGCCATAGGGCGAATGAAAATCGAGCGGCTGAATTTCGGAGACGCCGCCCGGCAGATCGCCGTACTCGTACCGCGTCGCGCGCTCGACCACCGGCACATCGTCCATTCCGCCGTAAACCTTGTTTGTCGACGCAAAAACGAAAATCGGATTCCGACCGGACGCGCGCGCGGCTTCGAGCGCGTTGAACGTGCCCAGCGCGTTGACCTCAAAATCGCTGCGCGGATCAACGAGCGAAGTCGTGACCGCGACCTGCGCGGCAAGGTGATAAATCGTGTCCGCGCTTTGCGCGGCTTGCGCCAGCGCGGGCGCGTCGCGCACGTCCGCGCGGATCAATTCGAATTGGCTGCCGTGTTTAGCGCGCAACCACTCGGCATTCTTAACCGCGCCGCGGCGTGACAGATTGTCGTACGCCACCACGCGCTCGCCGCGCGACAACAAACGGTCCACCCAGTTCGCGCCGATGAAACCACAACCGCCCGTGACGAGTACCTTACTCATCAAATTCCCTTCGCCTTGGATTCACACCGCTGGCTGATCGGTCTTTGCCTGTCCGCCGATCGCCTGCAAGCGTTCATACGTCAGCCCTTCTTTCCAGATCGAAAAAATGCCGAGCGCGGTCAGCCACAGATAGCTGACCGCGTGGATCACCACGGCGTAACTCAGCGCCGCCGATTTATCGACGCCGTAAATGCTCGTCAGCGTCAGCACCGCGACGTAATGAAATACGCCGATGTAACCCGGCGACGATGGAATGACGACAACGAGCGACGTCACCGTCATTACGAGGAACGCGGCAGCCGCCGGCAGCGGCGTGCCCGCGCCATCGCGCAGACCGGTCGCGAACATCACGACCCAGAACACGATGCCGCCCATCACCCACGCGTAGACCGCCCACAGCGCGACGCCGACAATCGGGCGCGGTGAGCGCAGCACCGCAAAGCCGTCGATCAGCGATTCGAGCGCGTTCCACCAGCCGGGGCGTTGCAAAAATGGAAACGGCGACGCGAGCCGATGCAACAACGCCAGTCCGCGTTCCTTTTGAAAGGAGAGAAGAAGCAGGAACAGAATGCCGACCACGCCGGTCGCCGCGACGCCGATCGCACCTTGCCGCGCCTCAATCGGAATGTTCGGAACGAACAACGCGGTCAACGCCAGCAGCAGGACGACCGTCAGTCCATCCGACATTCGTTCGACGACGACAGTGGACAGCGCGCGCGCCTTACTCACGTTTTCCATATCGCCGATGAGGTACGCGCGGATGAAATCGCCGAGCCGCGCTGGCAAAATGTTGCTGAGGAAATAACCGATGTTGAGCGCGCTGAATATCTTACCGAGCCGCATCTTTTGCGGCGCAAAGAGCAGCTGCCAGCGCATCACACGCCCCGCGTAACTCACGCACCACAGGGCGACGGCGAAGAGCAGCCAGCCATAGTTCATTCTCGTCAGCGCGTCGAAGAGTTTATCGAATTGGATTCCCTGGAAGGCAAAATAGAGACAAGCGATGCTGATGAGCATCCCGATCCAAAAGCGCACCGATTTCAGCATTTCATCCTTGGCAGACTCGACGTAGCAACGCAGCGCATTTTATCATCAAGTGCGCCGAATGGCAAACTGAAAGTGGATTTTTGCGAACCTCGCTGCCCGCACAAAGAAAGAATGGACGTGAGCGCTCACGTCCATTCCTGTCGCATATTTCGGCTTACTCCTGGTGTCATCCGCGAACATAAGGTCACGCGGTGATTCGCATTCGATCACGCTCCTGCTCTGCCAGTGCAAAAGCCAAGTCCTGCGCGTTGACCGCGCCCATCTCGACCAGGATCGTACCGACCAGTGGCATCTTTCCCCGTTCGATCCGGGCGGCTTGAAGTTCTAGCGCCTGCTTGAGCTGCTCTCGCGTAATAAGATCGTCATCGATCAAGTATTCGCCAATCAGGTTTTTGCCCATTGCCTCTCCTTTCGCTCAAGATGAGTCTAGTCATCTTGTACAACGAAGAAGGGCAAAATATGTGATGATCTACTTCAATCTCATTTTTGCCTTTTGCCTTTTGTCTTGACGCTCTGCGTTTCCTTCAGCAACTCTTCCGCGTTCTGCCGCGTCGTCGCGGTCTCGGTACCGAGCATCTGCGCGAGTTCATCCACGCGCTCTTTCTCTTTCAGTTCGCGGACCTGGGTTACGGTGCGTTCCTCCACGACCGCTTTGCGGATATTGAAATGCGCGTCGCCGTACGCGGCGATCTGCGGCAAGTGCGTGATGCAAATGACCTGATGCTGAGGTGACGCAGCATCACGGAGGAAAGACTCGCCGGATTTTTTTTCATCTTTGCTCCGTGATGATGCGGCATAGCCATCGCGCTGCAACGCCGTCGGCGTCAATGCCCATAATTTATTACCGACGATGCCGCCGGTACGCCCGCCGATGCCTTGATCGATTTCGTCGAAGATGAGCGTCGGCGTGTTATCCGCAACCGCCAACACCGATTTCATCGCGAGCATCAACCGCGACGTTTCGCCGCCGGACGCGATCTTGGCAAGCGGCTTGAGCGGTTCGCCCGGATTCGGCGAGACCATAAACTCGACACGGTCGATGCCGGTCGTATCGAACGCGACGCGGCGACCACCCTCCGCGTCCTCGACGCCGGTAGCATCGTCTGCGCGGTCGAGCGCGACGCCGAACTTGGCTTTCGCCATGCCGAGGTCTTGCAACTGCGTCTCGATCCCTTGCGCCAACTGCTCGCCCGCAGCGCGCCGTGCGCGCGACAAGTCGATGGCGAGCGCAGAAATTTCCTTGAGCAGCTGCGCCTGCCGCACGGTCAACTCTTTGATACGCTCTTCGCTGTGCGAGATACCGGCGAGTTCCGTCGCGGCGTTTTCGCCGTACTTGAGAATCTCCTCGATGGTGTCGCCGTACTTGCGCTTGAGCCGATAGATCAGATCGAGCCGTTCATCGATCTGTTGCAGCCGCGCCGGGTCGTGATCGACGCCGTCGCGATAATTCCGCAGCGCGCGCGCCAAATCGTCCGCTTGCGCTGCCGCGCCTTCGGCTTCCTCCCGCAGCGCCTTGACCGACGGATCGAGCTTTTCCAGCCCGGCGACCGCTTGCAGCGCATCGCTCAGCAGATCGATCGCGCCCTTTTCGTCTTCGCCCGCGCCGTAGAGCGAACGATACGCGTGATCGGCAAGGTTGGCGCGCACCTCCGCGTTGCCGAGCAGCTCGCGTTCCTGCTTGAGCGCATCTTCCTCGCCCAATTGCAGATTCGCCGTCATGATCTCGTCGACCACGTAGGTCAGCCGATCCACGCGCCGCGCAATCTCGCGCTCGTCGGTCTGCAAACTCTTCAGCTCGCTGCGCACCGCGCGGAGTTGCTTGACCCTTTCCGCGACCGCGGCACGCTGCTCCCACAAATTGCCAAAACGATCCAGAAAATCGACGTGGGTGCGGACGCGGAGCAGCGAGATATGCTCGCTCTGCCCGTGAATGTCGATCAGATTCTCGCCGATGCGCTGCAAGACGTGCAGCGTGACCGCGTGTCCGTTGACGCGGCAGAGGTTGCGCCCTTCGCGGTTGATCTCGCGCGCGATGATCAGCGACTCATCTTCATGCTCAATACCGATCTCGTCGAGAATCGGAAAGATATTTTCGCGCGCTGCTGCGTCCAGTGTGAACGCGCCTTCGACGCGCGTCTTGTCCGCGCCGGCGCGCAGGAATTCACTCTGCGCGCGCCCACCCAGCAGCGTGCCCACCGCGTCGATAATGATCGACTTGCCCGCGCCGGTCTCACCGGTCAGCACGTTAAAGCCGCGATGGAATTGCAGATGCAGATGATCGATGATCGCGAAATTCGTGATGTCGATTTCGGCAAGCATAGTTCCCTCACAAAACCTGAGAGGTCTTGGTTCAATTCCTCAATCGCGCGTAGACCGTACCCACCGCCAGCACGATGTAAATCAAGAAACCGAGATTAAAAACGGCAGCCACCGCGACGACAGGCAGCGATAGCAGCACGCCGAGCAAGCCCAGCCCGCGTCCCAGCAACGCGACCAACGGGAAGAATCCCGCGCCGATCAATCCGCCGACGACGACGCTGGCGCACGCGACGAGCCAGACGTAGCGCCCGCGCCGCCGTTGAATCGACCAGTGGACAGCTTCGGAAATGATGCCGCCAGCGAACGGCGCGTAGAAAATCGAAAGGAGCAGAAAGATGCCGCCGAGCAACGCCGCGATCGCGCCGCCAATCACCGACGCGACGACGCCCACCAGCGCGACGATGACGTAATCCACCGGCGTCGCCGTATAATAACCGGCGCGCTGGATGCTCAAACATTCTTTGCAGCGATAACCGACCGGCGTGCGCTCAAGGCACTTGATGCAAAAAGGTCTGCCGCACTTGTTGCAGCGCAGCAGAGTTTCCGTCTGCGGATGGTTCGTACAATAAAGAGGTGTCTCTGCCATAAAGCTTCTCTGCGAACAAATTTTCGGATGGTATTTTACCACGCAGTGGGGCAAGTTGCCAACTTGCCCTACATTCCAAATACCATCAGCGCCCACCCGGCGATGCAAAAGAAGGGTCCGTACGGAATCGCCGCGGTGAGCGCGAGGCGGCGGTGCGCGACGAGTTGGTACGCAAGAAATAAGATCGCGGCGACGCCGCCGAGGAGAATCGTGTACAAAATCGCGGGAAAGACGGCGGGGAAACCGGTGACGATGCCCATGAACGTCGCCAATTTCACATCGCCCTGCCCAAACGCGCCGCCCTGGATCTTCAACCCGCGCCAACGCGAAAAGATTTCTGCAAAAATGTAAATGCCGAACACGACGACGAACGCGACCGCGCCGCCGAGCAGCGAGCGCCGCCACCCGATCTGCGCGAGTGGGCTGACAAGCGCGGCGAAAATGATCGCCGGCAGAATGACGACGTTGAGAATGACGCGGCGTTCATAGTCGATCACCAGAACGAGCAAAAAGACCGCGGTGTAAATCGCGGCGAGAAGGAGTTGAATGCTCGCGCCAAAGCGCGTCCCAAGGAACGCAAAGGCGACCGCACTCGTCAGCGCGATCAGCCACCGGCGATACGGCAGCGGCGCGTTGTAGACGTGATACGCCGCCGGCAAGCGATCCGCCGCGCGGTCAATCACGATTCCAACGATCCCACCAATGAGGAAGGCGAGTCCAAGTTCCATTGTTTGACAAAAAACCTCGCGGAGATTATGATGCAAATATGCTGAATCAATCGTCGTCGCGCGCGCCCACCGCTATCGCGCCGCTCGACCGGCTCAGTCTGCTGACGAGTCTCGTGCTCGTTGGGTTGACGCTTTCGCTCATCCTCAACCTACCGTCGCAGCGCATCGACTTTTCGTTCCTCGGCTCGGAAGCGAGCTTCACCGTCTCTGGCAGCTGGGCGATCGCGTTCCTGCTTGCCGCGCTGACCGCCGCCGGCGTCAACTCGATTGCGCGCACGCACCCGCGCGTGCACCTCGGCGAGGCGCGCTATATTTTCATCCTGTGGATTCTGCCTGCCGTCACCGTCATCACCGCGACGATGATCTTTTCGCTTGCCGATGTACACGTGTTTGGGGTGTACGAATTGGTCGGCGTTGTGCTCGCCGGCGCATTTATGGTCGCCGTCATCGTCGGCGAATACATCACGATCGATCTGAACGATCGCTGGTACAGCGCCGCGCGGCTGGGCGTGAACATCGCCGTGTATCTCGTCGCGCTGGTCTTGTTCGCGACGATTTACAGCTGGAAGATTCGTAGTCTGTATTCGTCGCCGGCGATCGGACTGGCAGCCGGGTTGCTCGCGCTCGAACTCTTCCGCGGCAGCGAATCGGATTTTGGGCGCACCTGGCTGTACGCGGCAGCCGTCGGCTTGTCGATGGGCGAAATTGTTTGGGCGCTGAACTATTGGAATCTGAGCAGTTTTATCGGCGGCGCATTTCTTTTGATTTTCTTTTACGCGCTCACCGGCATCACGCAACAATACCTCTGGAATCGCCTCAATAAAATCGTGTTTGCCGAATTCGCGATGATCTTCTTCGGCGCGGTGGCGTTGCTGTTCTGGTTGCGACCTCATTAGTCCGATAGTCAATTAGTCGTGTAGTCATTTGGTCTGACTACGTGACCATTCGACCACCAAGACTATTTGACCAGACTCAACCACACCGCGCCTGCAATCACCATCGCTCCCCCCACCATTTGAAGTAACTCCAACCGTTCACCTAGAAACAAGAACGCAAGCGCGCTCGCGACGACCGGCTCGATGGTCGCAATGACGCTGGCGTTGCTCGCCGGCACGCGGAGCAAGCCCGCGTTGTACAACGCCAGCGATCCCAGCGTGGGACCCAGCGCAAGCGCAAGCAGAAAAATCCACGCGCCCGGTTGCCGCGCGAGCGGCGCAAATCCACCAGGCGTTTGCAGTGGAATGAGAAAGAGCGCGCCAAAGAAAAGAGCGTACGTCAGCGCCGTCCACGGCGAAAATCGTTCCAACGCCGATTTGCTGAACACGGTGTACAGCGCGTACGTCAACCCTGCCGTCAAGCCAAATGCGAGACCGATCAAGTTCAGACTGAGCTGCGCGGGATCGTACGCGCGTGCGACCAGCGCGCAACCGACGAAGGCGAGCGTCAGTGCGATGACCTTGCGCGTGCCCAGCGGCTCACCCCACACGCGCCACGCGATCAGCGTGACGAACGCCGGCGCGGTATAGAGCAATACGACGGCGGTGGTAACCGTCGTCAGGATGACAGCTTGCGTGTACGAAACGTAAAACACGGCAACGCCGCAAAAGCCATAGAGCGCAAAGAAAGGCAGCGCGCGCGGCGGCACTCTGAGCAACTGCGGACGGTTGATCGCCAGAATGGCGAACAGAATCGTGAACGCGATGCCAGCGCGCAGAAACGCGATCGTCAGCGCGGAGAGACCCTCATCGTGCAGGGCAGTGAAAAGCAAACCGAGTGTACCCCACAAAATGGCGGCGGCGGTCACAAAGAGGTATCCACGCGATGAGGGCTGGCGCATTATCGTGTCGTCATCCTGCGCAGAGGATACCATTTCGCCCGCGCCGTGTCAAGCCGCGCGCAGTTTTGAATTATTCGCGCTTTTGGGATATATTGGAGTTGAAAATTGGATCGCCGGATACGTCGCCGCCGCAAACAAGGTCGATATCGACCCGCAGATGAACGCGGGGCGAACCAAGGATGATCGGGACGATCCGCAAAAACGGAAGAAAAGAGGATGCGATGAATCGATTCTTGGTGTGGATCAACATCGTCGCCGTCATCGTGACGCTGGTTGTCAATGGATTGGCGAATATCATTCCCTTCAACGGGCAAACCACGGCAGCGGTCTCGGACAAGTTTCCCGTTTATTTTGTTCCGGCAGGTTATGTGTTCGCCATCTGGGGAGTAATTTACATCGGACTGATCGCCTTTGGCGTGTACCAGGCGTTGCCGCGTCAACGCGACAATCCGCGCCTCAAACGAATCGGCTATTTGTTTGCATTGAGCTGTCTGGCAAATTCGGTGTGGATTCCCCTCTGGCACTATGAGTTTTTTCCACTGACCGTCGTGGTCATGCTCGCGCTCTTGCTGCTGCTCATCGCGATCTACTTGCGCTTGGATATCGGTCGCCGCCACATAACGGCAATCGAAAAGTGGTGCGTCGATATTCCGTTTAGCATCTACCTTGGCTGGATCAGCGTGGCGACCATCGCTAATATCACCGATTTGCTATACTACTGGAAATGGGATGGTTTCGGAATCAATCCGCAGTGGTGGGCAGTCCTCCTGCTGATGGCGGCATCGGCGATTTCGCTGGCGGTGAGTATGATGCGGCGAGACATCGCGTTCCTGCTCGTCATCATCTGGGCGTTTGCCGGCATCGCCGCCAAGCAGGCGAGCGCGCCGCTGGTTGCGAATGCGGCATGGCTCATGACCGCGCTGGTCGGTCTGATGCTGCTGGGTGTGGTTTATCGACGGGTATCGAGAAATTCTCCCGCCGTCGCGTAAATTGATCGACGGGTTTTTGAGGACAACGCTCTATCGAGTGAGTGTTCTCTCCGGCGCGGCATAATTCTTTTTCGAGGGGAATGCATGTTACCAAAGACGGCTGACCTTGTCATCATCGGCGGCGGGTGTATGGGCGCGAGCACCGCGTACTATCTCGCGCAACGCGGCGCGAAAAACATCGTGCTGCTCGAACGCGAAAAATTCTTAGGAATGGGATCGACGGGTCGGAATGCCGGCGGCGTGCGCTACCAGTTTTCGACCGAGGTGAACATCCGTCTGTCGATGTTCAGTCTCGATGTCATTTCGCATTTCGATGAACTGTTCGGCATTTCCGCTGGCTATCATCCCATCGGTTATCTGTTTCTGCTGACGACGCCAGCACAAGTCGCGACGTTCAAGGCGAATGTGGACTTGCAGCACCGCGTCGGTGTACCATGGGTGCGATTTTTGGAGCCGGCAGACATCGCGTCGCTCGCGCCGCGCGTCAATCTCGACGGCGTGATCGGCGGAACGTTCTGCCCGCGCGACGGACTGGCAGACCCGAATAGCGTCACGCAAGGATTCGCGAAAGGCGCGCTGCAGCACGGCGCGCGGATCGAAACAGAGACGACGGTTACGTCGATCAAAACCGAAGGCGGGCGCGTGTCTGCCGTGGTCACAGATCGCGGCGAGATCGCAACGCGTACCGTGGTGAACTGCGCGGGACCGTGGGCGGCGCAAATCGGCAAAATGGCAGGGGTCGATATTCCGATTGAACCGGTCCGCCGTCAGTTCTTTGTCACCGACGCGCTCGCCGATTTTCCGCGCGACCATGTCTTTACCATCGAGTTCGCGACTTCGCTGTACTTCCATCCCGAAGGCGCGGGCGCGCTCGTTGGAATGTCGAACGCGGACGAAAAGTCGGGCGATACCTACGCGATTGACGAGGAATTCCACCTCAAGACGCTCGAACGCGCGCTGTACCGCCTGCCGCTGCTCGAACACGCGCGTGTGACCAAGCAAATGGCGGGGCTATACGAGGTGACGCCGGACGACGAGCCGATCATCGCGCAGGCGCGCGCGCTGCAAGGATTTTACGTCGCGGCGGGATTTTCCGGACACGGTTTTCAACACTCACCGGCGACCGGCAAGGTGATGAGCGAGCTAATTCTCGACGGCGCGGCGAAGACGGTGGACGTTTCGATGCTGGACTTGGAACGATTTGCCGAGGGGCGGTTAATCCAAGAAGTGAATGTGGTATAGAAACGTTTAGGGGCAGGTCTGAGACCTGCCCCTAAATATGTTACAATTCCACCTCTGTTCCAAAATTCTCTCTCACCGCCGCGTCATAGATCGCTCGCGCGACCGACGCGTCTTGCACCGCGTTGCCAACCGACTTGAAGAACGTGATCTCGTCGCTGCGCTCGCGCCCCGGTTTTTTCCCCGCCGCAATTTCCCCAATCTCGGCGTAAATGTCCGATTCCTTGATCGCGCCATTCTTCAGCGCGATGAGGAGGTCACCCGCTTCCGCCAGCGCGCCTTCGCGATGATCGATCACGATTTTGTTCGCGCGCTTGAGCGTCGTCTCGTCGATCTCCTGCATCTGTGGCGTGTACGCGCCAATCGCGCTAATGTGCACGCCCGACTTGAGATCGTTACCGTTAAACACCGGACGCGTCGAGGTCGTCGCGGTGCAGATGATGTCCGCCTCGCGCACCGCTTCGGACAACGAGGCGGCTGCTCGCAAATCGCTGGGCACGCCGGGCTGACCGCGCATTTCCTGAATGAGCTTGTCCGTCTGCGCGGGCGCCGCATCGACGATGTAGACGCGTTCCAACTGCCGCATAGCGGCGGCGGCGAGCAATTGGGTGCGCCCTTGCGCGCCCGCGCCAAAGATCGTCGCCACGCGCGCGTCACGCCGCGCGAGCAACTCGATCGAGACGCCGCTTGCCGCGCCCGTCCGCAACGCGGTGAGGTAGCCGCCCTCCATCGCCGCCAGCGGCTTGCCGGTCGCCGCGTCGATGACGACGACGAGCGCGTGGATGAGCGGCAACCCTTTCGCCGGGTTCCGGTTGTGAACGGAAACGATCTTCACCGCGAGCGCGTCGCTCGCGTGCAAATGCGCGGGCATAAAGAGCGTAACGCCATCGTGCTTTTCAATCGGCACGGAAACGCGCAGCGGCACCGTCGCTTGACCGCTAGAAAGCTGGACGAACGCATCGCGCACAATCGCGATCGCATCCTTCATCGAAAGCGCATGCTGAACATCAGCGCGAGAAAGAATTCGCATCGGCAAACCTCCACGCGGGATTCTACTTCAATTCGGGTAACTGCACAAGCGCGGCAATTGCCGCAAGGCGATTGCGTCACGCACGCTGTGCCTGCTCGCTCGCTACCTCCAGCGCGGCGACCTCCGCGTCCGTCAATCGCCAACCCAGCGCGCCGCTGTTTTCTTCGGCTTGCCGCGCGTTCTTCGCGCCGGGAATCGGGACGGCGCCTTTGCAAATGACCCAATTCAAGGCGACCTGCGTCGGCGTCTTGCCGCCGTGCGCCGCGCCGATCTCGCGCAGCCGCGCGATCACCGGTTGGGTTTTTTCGAGGTACCGTCGGTTGTACCGAAAACCGCGCGCGCCGCGCGGTGGATTCTGCGCGGTGTACTTGCCGCTCAACAATCCCATCTCGATGGGGCTGTAGGCGATGACGGTCACGCCGCGCTCGCGGCAGGTCTGCATCGTTCCATCGCGCTCGATGTGACGGTCGAGCAAACTGTACTTGACCTGATTCGACGCGAGCGGGACGCCGCGCCGGGCGAGCGTGTCCGACGCGCGGCGCGTTTGATCGGCGTTATAGTTCGATACGCCCGCCGCGCGCGTCAGCCCGGCTTGCACGGCTTCGCCCAGCGCATCACACCACGTTTCGATGGCGACGGGCGGCAGCGTTTGGTGAATCTGATAGAGATCGACGCGCTCCAGTCCTGTCCGCTTCAGACTCGCACGCAACGCCGGCAGAAAATTGGCGCGCCGCAAGCGCCAGGGATATGGAAAGAATTTGGTCGCGACGACCACTGGCTGTTTTGACTGCCGCGCAAATTGTCCAAGAAGTTGTTCCGAGTGACCGCTGCCGTAGATTTCGGCGGTGTCGAAAAAGGCAACGCCGGCGGCGACACTCGCGTCAAACGCGGTCTTGCAATCTGCGTCGCCATAGCCGCTGCCAAAGCCCCAGAAGAACTTGTCGCCCCACGACCACGCGCCAATGCCGAGCGGCGTGATTTGGATATCGGTCTTGCCGAGAAGGATTTTCGAGTCGTTCATGCTGTATAGTTCCTTTCAAATTTTACGGCTTTACGTTCAATACCAACTCATATGCGCGCTCCAAGTTCCGCTCGTCCAACAGCTGGACTTGGTCGGCGTACGTATCCCACGCCAACTGCAAATAGTACATATTGCTACTGCTCACGGCGACGGTATCGATGCCGTTTGCCTGGAAGACGTTTGAATCGCTCAGCGCGGTGAAACGTTCCAGCACGACTATATCCGGCTGGACGCGCAAGAGCGACTGCGTGAGTTGCGCGTTCGCCGGCGGGTACGCGCGTCCACGCTGAAACACGCTGCCGTCGAATGCGATGTCGCCGATGAGCGGCAGCGTAAAGAAGAATCCCGGTTGATCCGCGGATGGACGAATCGCCAGCGCGTCGCGACCCAGACTATCGAGATCGACGACCTCACGGATCGCGATGGAGGGCGAAACGACGCGCGCAAAATCGACGAACGCGGTCGCGCCGCGCAAGCCAGTCTCTTCTTCGCCGGTGAAGAGGAACGCGCGATTGCCGCCATCACCGCGCGCTGCCAGTTCCGCGATGCTTGCCAACAGGACGCTCACTGCCGCCGTGTTGTCCGACGCGCCCTGGTAATTCACGTCGTCGTAGAATTTGTCATAGTGCGCGCAAAAGATCGTGTACGGACCGGTCGAGTTGAAACGCGCGAGAACGTCTGAGTACGGCGAGCCGGGAATCGGAATGAGCGTGGTTGAGACGCCGGGCAATTCAAGGCGCTGGCGGATAAAAGCCAAGCGTTCCTGATTGCGCAGGCGGATCAGGTCGTAAATCGAGGAGAAACGACCGGCGTGGCTGATCGGCTGAACCTGAGTCGGACGGTACGTGACGGCATCGATCAGATAATAGGCGCTGCCTTCGTACAGCGAACGCGCGTTAGGAAGGACGAACGCGACGAGGGCGATCAGTACGACGACGAGCAGAATTCGTTTGGACATTACGATGATGACGGATCGACCTTCGCGTCAAGGGCTAACGCTGAACTCGTTGACGATGACGCGATTGCCTCCCTGCTTCTTCGCCAGGCGAAGCGCCGCGCCGGCGCTATCCAACAGCGTATAGGCATCGCTGATTCCAGCGCCAAGAATCGAGACACCAATGCTCACCTTGAGGGAAACAGTTGGCTCGTCGTTGGATTCGCTCTGCGGCGGCACCGGCGAGGACGTGACTACCTGCTGCAATCGCTCCGCCAACGTAGTGGCGGATGAGATCGAAGTGTTTGGTGCGATGACAAGGATTTCGTCTCCGCCATGCCGTGCCACGATGTCCGTTTTTCGAGCGGTGTTCACAATCAGCCGCCCCAGACTGGTCAAGGTCAAATCGCCGGCGTGGTGTCCGTAAGCATCGTTAATTTGCTGGAAATGGTCGATGTCGAGCAGCAAGACGGACAAGGGCAGTCCATACCGATGCGCCCGCGCGACTTCTTCGGTGAGTCTGCGCTCCGAATATCGCCGGTCGTAGATGCCCAATGCCGGATTGGTGATGCTGTCCTGTTCGAGAACCGTCGCGCGCTTGACTTGACGCGCTGTTTGCAAAGACAGATTGTCGACCAGCCAAATGAGTAATGCCCCAACAAAGAGGGCTGCCGACGCCATAAGATCGGAAAATCCGATTGGATTGTTCCAACGGACGACTGCATAACCGACGCACCCGAACATGAAAAGAAGAGTCAAGGCAGTCAGGATGTACCAATTACGCCGCACGCTTGCCGACGGCGACAGAGCGATAAGCGAGCGGACGGGAACGAGTGCCGCGCAAAGAAGGATTGCGCCGAGAATTGCTAGTCCGTTTACGAGGAGAGCCATGGTATCTCCTATTTTGAAACCTGACGTGTAATGGAGATTTGTTGCGCCGCAGGACTGTCAATGCCGCTATCCGCTAACCACGCCCGGAACCGCACGCTGTGCCGTTAAATGAACGGCAAAGTATTGCTGGACGATTTTATCAAGCTACTAGGATAAAGTCAATATCGTGTGCAAAAGATATCGGCGAGCGCCTTGTAGATTACGTGTTGTTAGAACCTGTCTGAAAACTCACACAAAGCCGCAAAGTCGCCAAGAAATTTATCTAAACCCTTTGCGTCTTTGCGTCTTTGCGAGAGATCCAGAACTTTTCAGACCGGCTCTTAGGTCTAGGTGGTTAATCCAAAAAACAAAAGCCCCACGATTCGTGGGGTTTTCTATGTGTGAGCCGCGGGGGACTTGAACCCCCAACCTAATGATTAAGAGTCATTTGCTCTGCCAATTGAGCTAGCGGCCCTCACCGAACGTAACGCATTATAGCGTGATTATCCCATCTTGGCAAATTTACGCGCCGCATTTGCGATTGCGCCACGATTGTGCTATACTTTTTCCGGACGCCCCTGTAGCTCAAATGGACAGAGCGAAGCACTCCTAACGCTGAGGTTGTGGGTTCAAGTCCCGCCAGGGGCATTTCCGTTCTGCTCAAAACGACGCGATGGCGGCGTCGCGATCGGCGAACACTGGCAGGAAATTCTTGACGCCAGCTAAATCCAAAACCTTGTCGACGCCGGGCTGCGGCTTGAGCAGCTTGACGTGCGTGTGCTGACCTTTGCTTTCTTCTCGATTGATCGAGTGCAGGGTGTCCCAGCCCACCTCCTCAGTGATCGGCTTTTCCCCGCGCGACATTTGCACGATGCTCTGGATCGCCGCCAACCCGGCGCTACTCATGTAAGGCACATCGCTTAGATCAATCAAAAAATTGCGCGCGCCCGCTGCGTAGGCTTCCGCCGCTTTAGCCATCAAGTCGCGATAATTCGTGCCGTCCACTCTACCTTTGATGTGGACGATGGTAATTTGCGCCTTGCCTTGAACTTGCTCAAGCGTAACGTCCATGACCTTTATCTCCTTGTGCACATGAGCGAAAGCCCTACTCTGCCACCTTCTGTTTCCCCTGCTTCTCGAACATCTTTGATATTTCCTTCACCGTCGTCGCGTCTTCCGGTTTTTTGTCGACGCGGATAAAACCGATGACGCGCGGAAAGCGCAGCGCGTACCCCGGCTCGTCCCCCGCCTTGCCGGCAGTGTGAATCGGCGAGCGCGTGATTTCGTCCGCCGTCATTTCGATCACGTATTTCGGCTCGACCCATACGTCCGGCTCCATCAGCGCTTCCACGCGCGCCGGCTTGTGGTCCACCCTGACCTTGTCCAGCCGTTCGCGCATTTGAAGCCACTCTTCGTCTGAAAACCCCGTGCCGATTTTCGCGATCGTCGCGAATTTGTCTTGCCGATCATCGTACACCGCGACGAGCAGCGCGCCAATGCCGAACCGCGCGCGCATCCCGCGCCCGCGCAGATAGCCGACGATGACACCGTCGACCGTATCCGACAAGTGCCCTTGGTACGATCGCTTCAACTTGATCCAGTTGAAATTGCGCGCGCCCGCCTGATACTTGGAATCGAGCCGCTTTGCCATGATGCCTTCCAAGCCGCCCGTGATCGCCTCCATAAAATACTTTTCGATCTCCTTGGCGTCTTGGGTAACCAAATGCTGCGCCACCTGAATCCGCTCGCCGTCGGCAATGATCGATGCAAGCGTGTCGTGGCGTTGGCTGTACGGCTGCCCCGTGAAATCCTTCCCGTTGACGTAGAGCAAATCGAACGCGACGAGGCGCAACGGATACTTGACCGTCATCGATTCCAGATCGTACTTGCGCTTGCGCTGCATCGTCACCTGGAACGGATGAAACTCGCCGGTTTCGGGGTCGTACGACAGTGCCTCGCCTTCCAGAATCGCGGTCTTGGCTTTGATCTGCGCGCGAATTCCCTCGACAATGTCGCTGAACATCGCGGTCGTCTCTTCGAGATTGCGCGAAAAGATTCGCACCTCGCCATTCTTCTTGTGCACCTGGCAACGAAAGCCGTCGTACTTGCTTTCGATCGCACACTTGCCAAGTCGGGTTACAATGTCTTCCGCGCTCTTGGCTCGCTCCGCCAGCGCCATCCGCACCGGATTACCAACCTGCACTTGAATTCTCGCGAGCGCGTCCACACCTTCCGCCTTGAAAATCCGTGCGACCTCACCGAGGTCGGAGCAGACGTTGTACGCGCGCTCGATCTGCGGGCGCAAACTCTTGTCGCCGGCGTTTGACCATGACAAGCCCTCCATCACGGTCGGGTCGCCGATGCCGAGGCGCAGTCGTCCGAGCGGGATACGCAACAAGTACCGCGCCTCCCGTCCGGAAAGTTTTTGCAACAAATCGGAAAGGAGGTCTGTCTTTTGCGCGACCGTACCTTCGCCGCTCGTCGTCGCAATCTGTTTCAACCGCTCAAACACTTGTGCCACGGTAAGCTTTTTCGCTTCATTGCCCAGCAACTTTTCCGCGACAATGCCATAATCACCGTGCTGCTTGTAAAGTTTTTTGATTGCGTCCTTGTCTTTCCCGGTCGCCTTGGTGAGCGCTTCCGCTGCCAACGCTTCGCCAATGCCAAAGTCAATCGGCTCAAACGCGGGACCCAGGCGCTCTTGCGTGAGATAGACAATCGGCGCAATATCTTCTTCGCTCGACTCTTTGAATAGCCCGGCAAGAATCGACGTCATCTCCAAGCGTTTCGTCGTCGCTTCAAGTTTTGCAAGATAGTCCACCAATTTTGCAAAGCGCATTTGAACCCCCTCAACTTGTCCATCGAACCAGCGTGACTCAACGCTTGAGATTGTATTTGCGCGCTTCCTTCAGCCAAGTTTCGTAAACGTCCCGGAGCATCATCCGCAATCCTTCTTCGGTGCAAGGGTATCGAGGACCGACATCATAATAACTGTTTCGATTGAGCATCATAAATTCGAATTCGTTGGCTGCCAGATTGTATTTCAGGCAGACCTCAAACCCGACCGATTCGACGACTCCTTGTTCATTCCATTCATGCTCGATCACCCAAATCCAATCTTTTCCGCGCGCTCCAGAATCGATCAAGTACGGACGCGACAAGATGCCACCGCCCCAGCACGTTTTTCCGAAATCATCCAGAAACTTGGCGACGAAAGAATCGATCCTTCTTGCTTTTTCCCGCACACGCTTGACGGTCAGTGCGAATTCCTCTTTCCGTTTCTTCTCTTCGTCGAATTGACGGCTCTTGATGTCATTTAGCCAGCTCATCGGTTACCCTCCCGGCAACTCCACCATTACGCCATGTTGCTCAAACGCGGCTCCATCTTCGCGCCGGTTGATGCCGCCTCGGCAGCGCGCGTTTCAGCGTCGCCGCGCGCGTTCTGCCGCGCTTGAAAAAATTCCTGGCTCGCGTCCGCCGCGCGTTTCGTATCGCGTAGCAGCAACCCCAGGTTCAGGTGCGCGGTGCTGAAGAATGGATCGAGCGCAAGCGCGCGGCGGTACGCCGCTTCCGCCTCGGCGCGCTTGCCGCGCCGCTGGAGCGCAACGCCTAAATCGTTTTGCGCGCCGCTGTTCGACGGATCCAGCCGCATCGTTTCCTGGTACAACGTAATCGCGCGGTCGAGCTGACCCTGCGCCTGGTACTTGCGCGCCAGCATATAGCGCGCGTCGGAATCCAGCGGATCGGCTTGCGCGCGCTTTTCGAGGTCGCCGATGGAAAGCGTGCTCAAGTCTACCGCCGGCGCGGGCGCGGTATCGATCGAGCCATCCACGGACGCCTGCGGCTGTTCCAGTTCGTTCATCGGCATCGCCCACGGCGCGGCAGCCGGCGGCGCGCTTGTATCGGCGGGCATCGGCGATGCGCTAGGTGGCGGCGCGGCGGACTGATCGGACGCGCTGGTCTGATCGATGGGCTGAAGCGTTTCGTCGGGGTTAAACACATCTGTCCCGCCCGTTGGCTGGGCAGTTGCCGGAGGCATCGGCATTCCAAATCGCCGCGCCGGTTTTTCCGAGTTGTCCAAGAACGGCGCGCCGGTGAGCGCGGCAATCTTTTGCGCGAGGTCAACCATCTCGGACTGCTTACCATCCCAGTTGATCGGAATGCGCTTGCCGCTCTTATCGACCGCCAGCACGCGCCACGCGTCATGCGACGCTCTGCCCGATGACTGACGATAGTACTGCGTCTCCACATTCGCGAGATCAGCAAATGACAAGGTGATCGAACGCAAAGGGAATACCAACAACTTCAACGTGCTGGTCAAAGTACGGCTGCTACGATCCAGTGTTACCGTGGTCATCGTCAGCGACGACCACAGCGCGGGACCACCGGAGAATACAAGTACCACCAACACGAATACGAGATTTACCCAATCCACGCCAGCGGAGGACAGGATCGGCGCCAAGAAAACCACAGCGATAAAAATGATCCACAGCAAGCCGAATACGAGACTGCCAAGTCGCGATGTGAGCGGCGACGACAAGGTGAGCTGTCCGGTTGCCGCATCTTCCTTTACCTGCAGAGCTGCCATTTCACTCTCCTTTGTTCTACCCAAGACATTATATCACGCGTCACTCTGCGCCACAAGAGTTTGACAAATACCGCGCCTTCTCCTATTATGCGGCGAGTATGCAAAACGCGCCGTTGATTTTGGCGTCCACATCGCCGCGCCGCCGCGAACTCATCACGCTCTTCGGACTCGATTTCAAATTCATCTCCGCCGATATCGACGAGTCGCCGCGCGCGGGCGAGCCGCCGGCAGATTTGGTCTCGCGATTGAGCTGCGCTAAAGCCGCGATCGGTATTCGCGATTCTTCCGACGCGATCGTTATCGGCGCGGATACGGTCGTCTCGCTCGACGGCGCGATTCTCGGCAAACCGGCTGATACCGCCGACGCGGCGCGGATGCTGGCGATGCTACGCGGGCGCGCGCACGTCGTTTATTCCGGCATTACCGTCGCGCAAGGCGCGCGGCAGATCACCCAAATCGCGACGACCACCGTCTGGATGCGTGATTATTCCAACGCCGAAATCGCCGCGTATGTGGCGACCGGCGATCCGCTCGACAAAGCCGCCGCGTATGCGATTCAAAACGGCGCGTTCCATCCGGTCGCGCGTATCGACGGCTGCCACGCCAACGTGATGGGCTTGCCGCTGTGCCACCTGTACCGCGCGCTGAAAACATTCGGCGTCGCGGTGAACGAACCCGACCGCGCGTGCCCGGCGCATCTGAAGATCGTCTGCCCGGTCGCGCGCGAAATTCTAGAGTCGTCAGTAGCCAGCAGTCAATCGCCAGATGCTGACGACAAGAATCTGACTACTGACGACTGATTACTGACTACTTCCCATGGACATCCTCTCCTCCCTCAATCCTGCTCAGCGCGACGCTGTCAAAATCGTCGACGGTCCGGTACTCGTCCTTGCCGGACCCGGCAGCGGCAAAACGCGCGTGCTGACGCACCGCGTGGCGTACCTGATTCACGAAATCCACATCGCGCCGCACCAAATCCTCGCCGTCACGTTCACGAACAAAGCCGCGCGCGAAATGCGCGCGCGGCTGACGAAGCTTGCTGGCGAAGAGCGCGTGCGCGACCTCACCATCGGCACATTCCACGCGACGTGCGCGCGCTTTTTGCGCCGCGACGGCGAACGCATCGGGCTGGGGCGCGGCTTTGCGATCTACGATGAAGACGATCAGATGAGTCTGATGAAGCGCATCGTCAAGGAAATGAACCTCGACGACAAAAAGTACCGCCCCGGCGCGGTGCTCGGCGCGATCGGCAAAGCGAAAAATGAATTGATCGGTCCGGACGAATACGTGCCGCCGTCGTACTGGCACGAAGCGGTCGGGCGCGCGTACAAACGCTACCAGCAATTGCTCGCGGA